>Ga0123388_1009621_pt1 | contig 38011 bp, 37 predicted proteins | sample T0HHNO3metaT_FD_89916 | JGI IMG/M metagenome (GOLD analysis project Ga0123388, IMG submission 89916) | Methane-oxidizing artificial microbial communities from Washington, USA to study methane cycling - T0-HHNO3 metaT (Metagenome... | ecosystem: Engineered > Modeled > Simulated communities...
GGTTAGAGCAATTGCAGATGATGTTTGAATTATGGATTATTGAATGGTACCAAACTGCTTGAGCAATGCGCGTAATACGTTGCGACTAATGCCAAGTACTCTAGCAGTTTGCACTTGATTGCTTTTGCAATACTCATACGTTTGCAACACTACTTTTTGAATAAATAAATCATAAAGCTGATCGGGCTCTTGTCGAATTAAATCATTGATTGATTTTTCTAATCGCTGATCTGAAGATAGCGCATGTTCACCATCTGATACATGCGTCTGCTGTATAGAAGGCAGATTGAGATCAAACGGCTTTAATGTTTTCCCATCGCAGACCAGTAGCGCCCGATGAATCACATTTTCAAGCTCACGAATATTGCCTGGCCATGGATACTCAATGAGATGCTTTAATGTATCTGAAGTGAGCTCCGGCTTAACCGTATGCAAGCGATTGCGATAGACCTCAAGAAAGTGTTCAACCAAAGGCAATATATCGCCCCTGCGCTCTCTTAAAGGTGGAATCTCAATCGGCACTACTTTAATACGGTAATACAAGTCTTCCCTAAAACGGCCTGCATTCACCGCCTCGGTGAGATTGACATTGGTGGCTGCGATCAATCTAACATCAATCGGAATTGGCTTCCGTGACCCAATAGGAATGACTTCACGCTCTTGCAGTACTCTTAACAATTTCACTTGTGTAGACAATGGTAAATCACCGATTTCATCTAAGAACAAAGTACCGCCATTCGCCGTTTCAAACCATCCTTTTTTAGAGCCCACTGCACCGGTAAAGGCACCTCGCTCATATCCGAACAACTCACTCTCAACTAAAGTTTCTGAAAAAGCGCCACAATTAATCGCCGCAAACGGTCCTTCTCTACGCGGGCTAAGGTTATGCAAATGCCTTGCCACCAACTCTTTACCAGTGCCCGTTTCTCCTTTTATCAGCGCAGTAGCATTACTAGGCGCCACTTTTTCAATCAGAGATAATAGCTGCTGTGATTTTTCATCAGCAAATATGAGCGCGCTAGCACGTATTGAAAGGCTAATTTGCTGTGGATTCGGGAATTGGATAATCGACTTTTTTGTCCAGTCAGATTCCGAGCTAATCGCCTTATCAAATTGAATTCCGTGCATTTTTTTATCAACTAAAAACAAAACGGAAATGTATCACCAAGCAAATATATTATTAAATAATATTAAATTATACTTTTATAACAAAAAAGAATATAACTGCAGAAATAAAACATACCTCGTTGAACACGTTCTTGAATGTCTTTTTGACAGCTATCCAAACGGACTTCTGAACCTTGAATGCAATGGTCTAGTGAACCCAGCTGTTCTGCTCTATGTTAAAACACGGGCGTTTATTTTTAAACCGCCAGCAAATACAGAAGTAGATTGGGTAATCAGGTGTTGATACAGTCTTATTAAATGCTTACCTAATGACAACACCCCATGGCAAATTGCCTACTGGGATTTCACCGACTATTTGATTCGTTGATGTATCAATCACTGATATGCTATTACTACGTCCATTAGCCACGTATAGCTTTTTACCGTCAGGGGTTAGCGCCATATTCCACGGGCGCTTCCCTACAGCAATTGTTGTAATCACAGTATTGTTAGTGGCGTCAATCACGCTAATATTATGATCACCACCATTACTCACATATACACGACTACCATCATGCGACACCTTTATACCGTTTGAGCGTAAACCAACGGGGATGCGATGCAGAATTGTCCAGTCGCCGACAGAGACTACTTCGACTAAGTTAGCGGCTTCATTGGCAATATAAACCAGCTTTCCGTTTGGCGAGAAGCCAATTCCTCTAGGGTGCTTGGTCGCTTTAATCAAATGTACAGATTGATATGTTGAGGTATCAATCACATCCACATCACCGCTTTCCTCATTGCTCGCTAACAACCAATTACCTTGAGGAGAGTATTCACAATGTTCTGGGTTGCGGCCTTGTGTTTTTGCGGTATGCGATAATTTAACGGTTGCTAAGTCCACAAATGAAACCGCATTTTCTTCCTCTAGACAGGCGGCTAATGTTTTACCATCCGGAGAAATACTAATCCCCTCAGGCTCATCCCCTACCTTCACTAACGCTTCCTGCTTATGCGTTTCTAAGTTCACCACAGCGACGGCATTTTTATCGCGGACCACGACATATAGTTTTTTGCCATCTGGCTGAATAGCAACTGCCTGAATTTTCTTACCAAACTTCCCTTTGGCGGGCAATTGATATATCACTTTATCTGAAGCAGTATCAATCACTGAAACTTTGCCATCTTTTTCATTGGGCACGTAAGCTAATGGAGCAGCATATATTTTAAATGCATAAGTACTTAATACAACGGATAAAAGGGCAGCAGTCTGTAATGTTTTATTCATATGTCTTTTTAATATCGGCAATCAATTATTCAATGGCGCATCAATTTTAATAGGTAAATTTTTACAATCACTTATCCCTGCGTCTGTATACAGGGATACTAAACTTATATCCCGAATTTCATACGTCAAAACTCACTAAAAACATTAGGATTTCTTCCCTAAACTTTATATAAGTAGTTCAACAATTAATTTATAAGCGCTATTCCACGTAAGGATAATTTTCCATGGATAAGATGAAAGACTCCCGTTACATCCCTAAATCAATAACGCTAAACTAAGGTCTCGTTATCTCCAAACTAACGGCTATTTCAATCTAAAGCTAGATTGGCAATAGAAAAAGCCACGCACCTTATATCGCGTGGCTTTTTATTTTCTTCATATTTCTAGCAATCTTAACTATCAACAATCAGCCCATGTTTCATTGCCAGTCGCACCATTTCTATGGGGCTAGACACTCCGAGCTTTTGTTTAATAAGTGTGTAGTAGTTTGCAACTGTTTTCTGGCTAAGCTTCAGCATGTCGGCCACCTCTTCTACACGCTTACCCTCCACCAACAAGCGAAACACTTCAAACTCACGAGAAGTCAGTTGATGAATGGGGTCTGTATCACCTTTAAGCGTTTGCATAGCAATTTTTTTTGCAACGCCTGCACTAAGAAAAGTTTTTCCTCTTGAAACATCAATGACGGCTTGTAATAAGTCTTCTGCCATGCCGGTTTTTGTTACAAACCCTTTAACCCCTGTTTTAAGTGCTTGTGATGCAAACGAAACAGCCTCATGCATTGAAAAAATAATAATTTTTGCATGACTATATCGCTGCAATATCCTTTTCGCTGACTCTATGCCCCCCATGCCTGGCATAGAAATATCCATGACAACAATATCAGGGTTCACTTCACCATATAACTGATAAGCAATCTCTCCTGTAGCTGCCTCTGCTACAACCTCAATGCCATTGCTGTTTTCCAAAAGTCGCCTTAACCCAGACCGCACCACAGCATGATCATCTACTAACAAAATCTTAAGATGTCTCATTACAGCCCCTTATCATCTGAATTAAATGACTTCTTAGGTAAGATAACGCCAATTTTGGTACCTCTTCCTACTACACTATCTATATGCATAGTGCCTCGTAATCCTTGCACCCGCTCCATCATTCCAGCAAGACCATAACCCTTTGTGTGCTGATTAAAATCAAAACCATTGCCATCATCTTCAAACTCCATAAACACATGCTTTTCATCATGCTTTATTTCTATGTTTAATTTTCTGGCATTGGCATGCTTACTAACATTGGTCAAACATTCCTGCATGACTCTATATGCAGTTACAGCTGTCGTTTCCTCAACACAACCCGTAATGTTAGCAATGTTGTGGATTAATAGCGTATTACTATTACGCTCGCGCCAATGATGCGCCAACTCAGCCAATGCCAAACTCAATCCTAATTCATCTAGAACTCTGGGCCGTAATCTTTGCAATAGATCATGAATGGTATTCATCATCTGTCTAGTCACAGCACCGATAGCTTTGGCGCTTTCTTTAGCAGTCACTAATGTTTTAGCTGCAAATATCGCGCTCGCATCAACATGGATAGCTGTTAAATACTGCCCTATTTCATCATGAATATCTTGTGCCAATCGTTTTCTTTCGTCTTCTTGCAAATTAATTATTTGCTGGGTCAGGCGATGATTATTCACTGTGCTTTGTTGCAAAGTATCTGCCATCAAGTTAAATTTAGAGCCAATTTCCTTTAGCTCAACTTGCTTAAACTCAGGCAATCTACTTTGAAAATTACCAGTTTCAAGTTGCGTCAGTGCCGAAATAATTTGTTTGACTGGTTTAAAAGTGTACTTCACAGCAATGTAGGCAAATAGGTTCATCAACACGAAAAAAATAGCTACTAAGGTTAACAGCCCAACCGTATCATCCCAAACCTCAGCTATTTCAAAGCTAGGGTCAGGCGTAACGACTAACTCACCTAAAAATCGGCCATTTAAAACAATATTCTTTCGTGTTTGAGAGACGCTCAGTGTGGACAAATCCATTGCCTTAACAAACCATTGCGGCGGCTGATTGATGTCAGTTTTATCATAGGCGTTTTTATTTGTTTCACGTAATCGACCACTCGCATCATAAAAATCTATTCTAAGATGACGGATATTGCCTAGATTTTTGAGTCTAAAAATCGATGTTTGGCCTTCGGCTCCTGGGCTCAGCCACCCAAAATCAGAACTATAATGAATGATTTCTGCATCTAGCAAATGTAAAACTAGATTCGAGGTTGACTCAATTTCAGCACGTACATCTTCTCGAGCATTATGGGTAATTGAATAAAAACTAAGTGCTAATAATGACAATAGCAATCCAGTAATCATTAAATTAAGTTTTAACTGCAGACTCATGGATAGGTACTCAAATTAACGCAGACATAGTATAGGTTCTTGCAGCATTGTTCTTGGGAAAAATTCCCGACCTCAATAGCGCCCTATTGGAAAATAGCCTAATAACGAATGAAACTGCAATTACAGTTCTATTCAAACACAGTCAAATAAACACTGAGACCCTTCAATTGAAACGGGTGTTAGCACTTGAGTGTTTGCACACAAGATTAACGCTTTCTGCGCCTATATAACACATAAAAAGTTAAAAAAGACAGTAGCCCGGGAATAATATATTGAATCGTATAGCCAATCAGTTTAGGCGCTACTGAATGCTCAGGCACAATCATATTCACATCTTTTAATCGTGTAGGCTTAATTGTCACTTTGGTAGCATCAAAAGTTAGCCATTGCAGTATGTTACTCACAAATTGCTGGTTACCACCCTTACTCAAAGACTGACTTGTCAGAAAATGTGAGTCACCTACAACGACAATGCGCTGGACCTTTGCGTTTAACTTCCGTTCATATGTTAAGACCACATGATGCGGAACAAGCGTAGGCTCTACAGTGCTCGTTTTTTGACCTTCTGCATCACTCGTTGTGACAACCAATACTAGCGGAGTCACCTTCCAGCCTTGTTCTACTAGAGGTTGGCCATTGATTTCGTGTGGCCAACTGAATATCGTTTTCATTGAAAATTGCTGTGTAATTGGATGTTGCGCATAATAGTTAGCATAGACTTCTTTGCTAACCTGCGATATTTTTTGTGAAGAATTTTGCTGGATGATTGCCTCTGAAACTTTAAGCCCCAATCGATCGGCAAGCTCAGACAGGCTCACATTTACATGATCATCTACCATCCATAGTAAATTTCCGCCTTGATCTATAAACTGCTGTAGTTGCGTCACTTTACTTGAGGTTAGTGAGTCTGATGTGTTGAGTATTAACGCACCCAGTTTTGCGGCGTTCAAGTCATCCGATCTTTCAGTGATGCCATAACCTTGCTGATTTAACGCCCGCTTTAATGCGAGATAATCACTATTGTCTTGTGATTGGGACTGATTAGCTGCATCAAGCAATGCAATACGCCGGCTTTTAGTATGCGATAACTTCAAAAGCAGATTGGTAAATCTCTCTTCATTGATTGGTGGGAAAATATGCATTGATTGTTGCTGGTACTTGACTACTATTTCGCCATCAATCGTGATATTTTCGGAACGCGCTAATGCTGGGTTCTCGTGTGTACTGAATATATTCAATGAAATATTGGGCTTAGTCCGTTGATAGCGCGCAATAAAATCCTGCATACTTTGACGAAATTGATCACCATGGGTCATGTCATCCTTAGAGGCAAACACAGTCATTTGGATAGCATCTGGCATAGACTTTAAGACCGAAATACTTGGCTGTGACAAGCTGTTGCGGTTGTTTTGCGTTACATCCACGCTAAACAGATACTGCTTAGAGAAATAGCCCATCAACAAACACAAGCATAACATTACGATCAAACATGATTTGGCATGCATTACCCAATGCTCGAATGGTTGGTGTAGATGCATAGAAGTTCCTTTAACGCTATTTGCAAATTTAACCATATACCCTCTGATGCTCTAATTTACGGACGGTTAAGAACACAAAAGAAAGCGCTACTAAGAGATAGAATGCAATGTCTGCTGTATTTAACAGGCCAACAGCAAATGATTTATAGTGTTGCATCATCGACAAATCAGACCAAATAGTGTTGGGCTGTTGTGCAAAAATATGATCCAAAAACAAGAGCATGATCAATACAAAAAATGAGAGTACTGCTGCCAGAATGGGTTGACGCGTTAAGCTTGAAAAAAACAAGCTAATGGCAGAAAAGCTTGCAATCAGCAAACTTAAACCTAATACGTTGGCAAAAATATATCCGAAATCAATATCTGTCCATGCATTTAAAATGCAGATAATCACAACTAAGTAAGCTAACATCAACGCCAAAAAGAGTATTAAGCTTAAAAATTTCCCCACTACAATTTCTGCAAGCGAGATAGGCGCACTTAGCATAAAAGGCATGGTTAGATTTTTTTGCTCTTCAGAAAATAGCCGCATGGAGAGCAAAGGAATAAAAATCAGCATAATGAAAGAGGATGTACCAAACAAATTAGATCCTATGTATTTCGTGAGTCCAATTTGTTCAACGATAGGGATATTTCCCATCATCACTTGCATATATTCGCTAAGCGATTGGGTATATAAAATTCCCATGACAATTGCATATATCGCCAACATACCCCAACCGATATAGCTGGCAAACAATACTTTTATTTCTTTTCTAATCACGACAAAGATCATGTCAGCAATTCCTTCACTCTGATTTTGTAAGCTTTAAAAAAACATCTTCTAGCGAAGTTTGCTGCTCGCTGATCAGAAACAATCCCCAATTATTTTTTACTGCCAATCCAACAATCTCCTCAGCTGGCGATGCATGTTGATATTGAACAACTAAGGTATTTTCATTTTTGTAATCCACACCAACCACATGTTGAAGCTCAGTAATGGCTTGAAGATTGACGGGGCGTTTAAACCCGACAACGAGTGCGCGTGTTTGCATGTGCTGCTTGAGTGTTTCAATATCCGACTGATAAAGCGATTTCCCCTGCTCCAGAATCTGCACATCGTCACACACCATTTCGACTTCTGGTAATAAGTGCGTAGAAAAAATCAAACTGGCGTCTTGGGCAATGTCACGCATTAAGCTTCTAATCTGCCTAATTTGAATTGGGTCTAAACCAACCGTCGGTTCGTCTAAAATAACCACCATAGGTGAGTGAATAATGGCTTGAGCTATGCCTACACGCTGCTGAAAACCATTGGACAACTGCTCTATCACACGCCGCCCCACTTCGGTTAATCCACACCGCTCTTTCACTAAAGCAATGGATTGTTTCGCTTTACGTGAAGATAACCTGTGAAAACTTGCCGCAATCTCAAGATACTCATCGACTGTCAGCTCTTTGTACAAAGGACGCTGTTCTGGCAAATAGCCAATCAACGCTTTTGCTTCAGTTGGCTTACGCAAAATATCAATACCACAAATACGAACAGCACCATGTGAAGGCGCTAGATGACCTGCAATCATTCTCATGGTTGTGGTCTTACCGGCGCCATTGGCGCCCAATAACCCCAGCGCTTTACCCTGCTCTAGAGTAAAGCTTAATTCACTCACCACTTTGCGGTCTTCATAGATGCGGGTAATAGCATCGACTTCTACAGTTATGTTATTCACAGTACAACTTTTCATGTCTAAAGAAGCTGGCAACGTCTATTGCCAGCTTGATTCCAAATCCTCAATGAGTATCTGCCAACCATATTTATTTAAATATGGTTACTAGATTTCCCCACCAGCGGCGCAGTGTATTCGCGACCTTTCTTGAGTCAGCCTTACTTACTTTTTTGGTGAGCTTGCCTCCAAATTTGCAAGGCCCTGCTTCACATATGCATTCACCGCATTACGTGCTGCTTCATCATCCGTACCCGGAGGTGGCTCATTAGTCGTATCAACGCGATAGTAGCGTACCATCCAGGAAACACGGGTACCTGAACCCTCAGCTTTAATGCTAATGCGTCCATTTAACGAACTCACTGGCATGGCTTTGGTATCACTGTTGGCTCCTAGTCGATAAGAAATTTTCATTTCGCTAACCAATACCTCGTCAAACTCTTCATAGATTTTTCCACCTGATTTGAGCGTTAACACTCGCTTATTCTGTTCAGGCGCTTCACATGTGGTGACCGAAGGATGCCAGTCTTGAATCGCACAAGGTTCGCTGAGCTTTTTCCAAACAACCTCCGGTGACAAATTTACCAATACAGATTCATCTGTTTTCTGTGGTGTAGGCCCGTGTGCAAGCGCAGTAGATGAGACAACACATAACAAACTAACTAGATACTTCATTTTTTCTCCTTAATAAAACTAAACGACTGATACGTTGGTATACCCACTTTGGAATGAGATAGAGAATAGCCATTAGCAAACAGATGGTGGCCAACCATGGCCTTAAGTCGATCTGAGTCATTTGCCATTTGGAAAATTGGCTCGAATTAAAGAGTGATGACATCGTGCTCAACTGGTCTAGGGTGATGTATTCCAAGCCAGTCTGATTCGCTAGCTGCGTTAAATGTGCTTTATTCAATGCAGACAAATGCGCATTTTCTGCTTCTGCCGGGTTATTACCATGCGGTGAGTTACGACCGTGATAGCCTTCCTCCATCTCTAATACTGAGAGTGTCTTTCTGTTCACACCAAATGTTGCAAATCGCATCACTTCTTCTTTATCCCAATATCCAGTGACATTATTTTTCTCATCCAACTTAGGAATAGGCGCAGGCTTATCTCCCCCTACACCGAATATGGCTCCTAATACTTGTCCTGCTTTCCCTTCAAACTTAGGTGTATTGTCTACGCTCAGTGGCGGTGCTTGATGACCGTCAGTTATAAATGCCAAGCGAAGATTTGAATCAATTTTCTTCACTTTAGTGATTGCGTCAAACAGCCCGTGTGCTATAAATGAATCGGCAGCCCAAGCCATGCGCCAATCCAATTGCGCTACTGTTTCATCTAATGCATTAAAGTGCTGACAGACTTCCAGAGGCTTTAATACAGTAACAATGGAGCGTTCTGTAAATACACCTAATGCCACTTTTGATCCGCAAGGAAAATGACTTAACGCTTGCCGTATCGCACGCTTGGAAAACTCAAGGCGGCTCATTGATTTTCCATCTACCCAATAATCACTCACATTCATACTTTGGGTAATATCCACCACCACAAACCAATGATGCACCGGCGATGGTAATCGTATGGCTGGCTTAAACATGGTAACCACTAGCATGAGCAATATCGCCATCAAGCAGATACCGCGATAATCACGCACATATGGCTTTAGTTTTTTTAAACTCAAGGCATCCCTCTCGGAAAGCCCGGGATAGAAGGCCAACCTTTTTGCGGCAACCCCTCTTGCTCTTCTTCGTCTTGATGGCCTTTGCGTTGTGACGATTTAATGTCTGGTGCAAGTCTGAACACCAACTCCATGTTGTACTTAGCCTCAAGCCAGTTGGGGTCTATACTTAGCGCATTTCGGTACCCATCTTTGGCCAACGCAAGCAATGGCATCACTTCATCCCATGCGCCATAGCCTTGCGCATCTAGCAGTCGCAAGGCTTTTTTTAACCGAATATTTGCGCTGTTGTAATAAGCTAATTTTTTGATGTCTGAGTCTGCCACGCTCAGCACTTGGGTATATAGGTCTAATGCTTTTTGCTCGTACGCTAATTTCTGCCCTAATTTCCAAGCATTCATCAATCTATAAGATTCTGTTTGCTGTTGACTAAGCGCGTGTGCATTCAAGGCCTGATTGTATTGATAGTGCTGATAGCAACGGACGGCAGAAAGAACAAACACCAATAAGGCTATCACTAGCACAAGGGCTATTTTCCAATTGAATCGATACGCCATGTGCGAACCTCCGTTAAATACAGCCCTGAAATGACAACCGTGGCAAGTAAAGCAATTACGTAAAACAGGTGTGCCATGTCTTTTCTTGCAATCACTTCCTGATACTTAACTGGCTTATTTTTTAATTTGGCGATAGTTTGCATCGCCAGCTTTACCTGAGCCGGGTCTTCTGCCATATAAGCGTGATAAGGCACACCCAGTGTTTGAAAATATTGGTTTAGCGCATATTCCGGCGCAGCTTGATCGTCATCTCCCTCTAGCTTTTCGTGTAAACTCGACCCATTTTTAGAGCGTAAATAGATCCAATAGAGTGATGCGTTCTGACGTACAAATGCATTGCGCAGGAAGTCTTGTGTTTTGGCATCCAGATGTGCGGCACCATCCGAGACCAATAGCACCACCCTAGAACCGGTAACAGGCTGGCCTTCAAAAAAATCAAGCGCCATTGCCAGTCCTTTGTCTACGGCTGTAAAACCCATCCCCCCCACTTCTGTTGCACTTAAGCCCGACAATACTGCTTCACGATCATGACTCAGGGATGCAACTAACATGGGTGATGTACTAAACGTAATCATGCCAATCAAGTCTTGACGACTATTTTTTGTAAACTCAGTTAATACGCGTCGTGCAGCCGCCATTTTGGAGGCACTGCCGCGCTCAGGACGGTCTGCAAAATCATCATTCATACTTCCACTTCTGTCGAGTACCACCATAATGTGCGCACCATTGCCATAACGATCTATCTTTTGCTCACCCAAATAAGGCTTACACATAGCAATTAATAAACACGCCACTAACAGCGCACAACTGATGCGCCAAATACGTTCTATCCATACAGAAAATGGATCTTCGGGAATCATGTAAATAGAGGGATATTGAAACTCGCCTTCTGTTTTAACAAGCCAAGGCAACAACACGAGTGGCAACAAATACAGCGGCCAAACTTCAGTGATCTGAAACTCATTGAAAAGACCAATCATTACCCTTGCTCCAACTGCATGAGTTGTTTAGCAAAACTTTTCAACTCTTTTACAGAGATATTGAGCGGTTGATTAGCAAACAAGAATACGTCCGTGGCATTAAAAAACTGATGAATTTCATGTTCCAACTTGGCGTAGTGTGGGTATCTAATAAACAGAGAAGACAGTTGCTCTGTACTCATGCTGGACTGCATAGTGGCATCGAATGCATTTCGAATAGCTTTTACGGCTGCATATAGCGCTGTACGGCCTTGATCCTTGCGTAAAGCACCAATTTGACGGAATGCTAAGCGAAACGGTTGGGCATGTTTAGCACCAAAGGCCAGCCAATCATTCTTCCAGGCAAGATATATCAGCGCCCAAACCATCACCAAGGCACTGATAGTCATCGCTACAATATCCGCTGTGTAGGCTTTAGCTGGCGGCTTTGCATCTGCGCGCGGTTTGAGATGTGCTTCATCCAGCACAGTTGGAATCACTGGTGACACTATGATGGATGCTGCTTTTACGGGCACTTTGATGGATGTCTTATCCTTTACAAACTGTAAAGCCAATGCACCCAGTTTGTAGCTGCGCACTTCTTGTACCGATCTAAAATTTTGCCAATATAAATAAATGGTAAATTGTGTACGTGTGCCAAATTTTTGCTGTTTAGTATCTACTTTCACCAAATCATAATATGTTTTATTCCCCACGCTTGGCAGTGAAGAAGCATCTAACACATAGCCACTCGGCGCTTCAATAGTCACGGTTTGTAAGGTAATGTCTGCTAGGTGATATCCAAGTTCGCGCGTTTGGCTATGCACTGTAAATTGTGCCTGTAATGCCTCTACCGTTGCAGTTTGTGCTGCACACGAGATCGCCCATACCAACAGGCACAATAATTGAAATATCAATCGCATCAATAGTCCTCCAACAAATGCTGAGTCATCGCTTCACTATTAAATTGATTTAATACAAAAAAAGGAGGCCTGGTTCCAAAAGCTCTAAACAGTTGTGCCAAGTGTTCTCGACGATTTAGGTAAGCATTTTCGATTGCCTTTTTCAACCTAGGACGTAAGAAAACAGGACGAGTACCACGCCCCTCCATATCGTTCACTCGCATCCATCCCCAATCTGGCAATTGGCTGATTTCAGCAGTATCCCAAAGCACTACTGGTACCACATCATGCATGGCTAATCCATGCAAAGACTCTGTTAGTAAAGCATCGTCCATATGAAAATCAGAGATTAAAAAAATCAATGAGCGTCTTTCAGGTAGCAGTTCAGTGACACGGGGCAAAGCTTTAGCGCCTGCAGGATGCAAGGGTTGAGTGCTACGCATTTTGTGCACAATATCGTCAACTACGGATACGCGATAAGCGCTTGGCTCATAAATATCCATACGTAATGTATCGTCTGCAGCAACGCAACCAAAAGCATCACCATTGCGCGTCGCCGACCATGCAATGGCTTGCACAATGTCGGTTGATAATTGCCATTTGTTTTGTTGCCCGACAAATTTCATGGATGCAGACATATCCACCACAGCAAACACTTGTATGGCATAACGCTCATGAAAGCTTCGCACCATGAGTTGATTCGGGACTGTATTTAAAGAGGCCTTTAAATCTAAGCGCTTAGGATTAAAATGCTGCATCAGTGGGACATGCGCGTTGAAGTCAGTATTACCACCTTTCGCTTTGGTCGAGTGGCTGCCTACACGCCCTCCCCGGGTGCGCCATCCAATGTGGTAGAAGAACTCTTCCATCAATATCACCAAGGATGTAAGTCTAAGGAGCCGTTACGTGAGATAACACCGCATCTAGCAATTTGGGCGCAATATCATTTCGTCTTAATTCATAGGCTGGTGTAAAAAATATACGGTGCATCATCACCGCATGAAATACGCTACGAATATCATCTGGCGTCAAATAGTCACGCTGCTCTAACCAAGCTCTTGTACGCGCGGCAGTCATTAGCATACCAACACCGCGTGGGCTAGCACCACCTGCAATCAATCGTGGCATATCAATACCATCTAATGTGATACCGGCTGCAACAGGGTCTTTTAACGTACGCCAAAGATGTACTGCATAATCTTGAAACACAGGCTCTGCGCGTACATGCTTTTGTATCATCTCAAACATCGTATTCATCGCCGCAAATGGCACAACGCCTTCATATAAGCCTGTAATCATCTTATCCACTTGCTGAAACTTAACGTCAAACATGAGGGCGCGCTGCAATTCAAAATCATCCGGCGCGCTGATGTTAATTTCCATAAAAAAACGATCACGTGCCGCGGCAGGTAACTCAAATGTTTCTTCACGCTCCAAGCGATTTCTGTCTGCAAATACCGTCAGATGCGGGAAATAATATTCACGATTAAATGCATGTGCTGAACGTTCAGCCATTAAACGTAACAACATAGAATGCGCTTGTGGTCTTGCTCGATTAATCTCGTTGAAAAAGAAAACCGCCAACTCTTCACCATGCTGTAGCAATGGCCCAGGCGCCACCGATGGCTGTCCATTTTGGTTGATATAAGCGTGGTATAAAAAATCAGAAGGCATCAGATCGACAGCACCTTCTATACGTTGATATTGCCCGCCCAACAATCTTGCAGCGGCTCTTAATAATGTTGTTTTACCAACACCCACGTCGCCTTCTAATAAGACATGGCCGCGTGATAAAACTGCAATGGTGAGCAACCTCACTTGATGGTTTAAGCCTAGAACAATTTGATTGATTGCATTTTCAAATAAGATGACTTGCTGGCGGTATACGTCTAAATCCATTTTGTTTGAATCGGTCATAAGTTTCTTTAATATGAGTGCGCGGGCTAGCGGTAAAAATTGTGTTTCATCAATGGTGGTAATCACCAGAATGAATTAACCGATGCTTCTCAGCATCGGTTAATGTTGTCATTCAGATTACTCTGCGACGTTATAATCAAACTTGCCAGTTGCTTTTGCATTTGCAATACGCTTTTCATTACGCGCATCCATGGCTTTAATCGAAGCTTCTTGTTTACCCACTTCTACTGGATCATGTTTTGGATCGTATTTTGATCCAGCAATTTTTGCCGGAAAGCCAGGTTTAGCTTCCCAGCAATTGCCAGCTTCTTTACAGTTTTGTCCGTCATAAGCCAATGCTGAGCCAGATGCAACCATCGCGCCCGCAAGTACTACCAAAGTCATGATTGTTTTCATTTAAATCTCCTTCTCATATGGTTGCTGGTGTTGCTGTCTACTTGTAGCAAGCCACCAGTCAGCTCACTACAAATTTAAAACTGGTGAATCTATTTTTTCCATTTCGCTTTTTTGGGGTCTCCGCTGTAAGCACTTCTCAACCAGCTCATGACCTGCAGGATTTCATCTTGCGACAACAACCCCCTTTGCGGCCCCATCATGCCCTGTCCGCCCCCATAGATAGTCTCGAACAACCCTTTATCTGTTGCGTTGTTTGGGTATGTCCAATAATCATCCGTAAGCGCCGGCCCTAGTTTCCCCTCAGCTAAGTGACCATGACACCCCGCGCAAGCAGTAGAGAAAATGGTGTACCCACTTTTATTGATGGCTTCATAGTCGTTGTAAGGGTTTTTACCCGTCACTTTGAATGCTTTGACTGCAGGCGTGTCATCGCCTTTTTTATCATTAAAATCCAAAGGATCCCCAGAGATGGTGCCGCGAAAATCAAGCATCGGCCCAGGTGGCACCGCTATCGTTGTAGGCTTGTTTGCTTCAGCCAGTTTGAGATGCTCTGACACAGCTTCTTTTTTTGCATCCTCGCTAACCATGCTGTGACTATCAAGCTCTTGTGCTGAATTACAGGCCGCCAGATACACTGTCAATCCCACTGCTGCAACTGCAGTATGAAATCGAACATCTCTCACCATAGAAAAACTAAACTTCATATTTTTACTCACTTATTCAATTAAAAAACTTTGTTTATTAAAGCAATGGAATACCTTCTTTTTTTAGCACTGCTTCAATCTCAACCTTTTTGTCATCAATCACTTTGTTCAACGCTTGTTGCAATTCAGTGTCACCTTTTCTCACACCCATCACTACGTCATAATGCATAGGCACTTTCACGCCATTGGATTTCTTCGCATCATCTTTAATCAATTGCATTTTTAACTTGGTCTTTGCCTCACGCACATAACGAGCAGCCTCTGGCGCCCACAACTCAGCAGCGTGTAGCACTTGGCTCTCAACATCGTTGACCAACCTTGATGGCTCAACTCTGATGTAGTTATTTCGCGTCGATTTATATCCTTGAATCTCTGCAAAATAGTCGAACATGTCATCAAAACGATTAATCTGAAGCAACATCACCTTGCCCGGACTGTCTGGTAAAACACCTATCCGAAATGATTTGGCTTTCAACATTTCATCGTTCCAAGAAGAAATATCAATTTCACGGTCTTCTTTTGTCACAAATACATAACCGCTTTTAAAGTAAGGCTTGGTTTTTAAAACCCGCGGGTCAGCCGCATCCATACCAAACACAACATCACATTTGTTCTTATCTAAAAAATCACGTACGGAATATCTTGGGTCTTTCCAAAATACAAATTCCACTTTTTTATTGAGCCCTTGCCCGATCACTTCGGCTAGTGCATTCTCAAAGCCCTCTTTTTTCACATTAGAAAATGGCATTTCATTTTCACCGGCACACACACGCAACTCATCTGCATGTGCCTGCGTTGCAAGAAAACACAACACACCGGCTACCATTGAAAACAAACTGAATACCTGCTGTTTTTTAAACATAAAATTCGCATCGCCTTATTAATATTGCCAAAAGTGGTTACTCATTCGTCAGGATCTGTACCCAACATTTAGTTTGACCGTGGCGCTAAAGGCGAATACACCTCAGAGCGCCACAGTTTCCCTATTTAAAAACTACAGACTGAACACCATTAAACCGCCACCCATATTGGTGTGGTTTTGGAGCTCTTTAAATGCACCTACTGCACCCAAACCAGCACTTGGATCGGTTAAGTCAAACACCAAACCTACACCAGGCCAACCACCTACACCGTACATACTGCCGACGTATTGTTTGCCTTTAAATGAGTAAGTCATTGGCGAACCGATACCACCTGAAGGCATTTTGAATTTCCACAACTCATTACCGTTGGTTTTATCCAAAGCTTTAATATGGCCATCAAGTGTGTTGTACCAAACCAAGCCGCCTTTGGTGTATAAAGTACCGCCCCAAGCAGCAAACTTCTCCCACTTCGTCCATTTAACGTTGCCTGTTACGGTGTCAAATGCACGAACCTGACCCATCTCTTTCTTAGTTGGGCCATTTGGGCCAGGGTACATCGCTAACGTTGCACCAACGAAGAATTGACCTGCACGGTATGGCAACATGAACGGCTCCCAATCCATACAAATATGGTTCAAACCTGCATAGAGCGTACGTGATTCAGGATCGTATGAGTCAACCCCTTGGTTATGGAAACCCATCGCTGAGGGGCAAATGTTGGTACCTTTGTGGTCCATGCGTGTTGAGAACTCTGGATCACGTACTGGCAAGCCAGACTTCAAATCTACTTTCTTAAACACGTTCACTGCTGGGTCCACTTTATCTGCCAAGATGAGCTCGCCAGTATCGCGATTTAATGTGTACATAATGCCGTTGCGGTCAATATGTGTTAACAGTGGCGTCACTTTGCCTTTTACCGGCTGGTCAGTCAGCACCATTTGGTTTACACCAGCAAAGTCCCATTCATCATGAGGTGTTTTTTGGTAACCCCACTTTGCCATGCCGGTATCCACATCACGCGCCCAAATCGTCATAGTCCATTTGTTGTCACCAGGACGCATCGTTTCATTCCATGGTGCTGGATTACCAGAACCGTAGTAGAACAGATTTAATTTAGGATCATATGCATACCAACCCCAGTTAGTACCGCCACCAATCTTCCATGCATCACCTTCCCATGTTTTGGTACCCAAACCAAATTGACCATAGTGCGGATTTTTTTCATTGAAGTTTTTAGCTAGACGAACAGACTCATCTGAACCAGTAGCAAACGCACGCCACTTCAGCTCACCTGTTTTTAAGTCCACAGCATTCACTGCACCACGTACACCCAATTCAGCACCTGAGCAACCAATCAACACCGTATCTTTAACGATATAAGGTGCCTGCGTAAGCGTCATCCCTACTTTAGGATCGCATAACTCAATTTTCCAATTTTCTTTACCGGTTTTAGCATCCAATGCCAAAAGATGGCCATCCGCTTGTTTTTTCACAATCTGACCAGCGCCATAGGCCACACCACGGTCGACAATGTCACAACACATCACTGCTTTTGTAGAAGCATCTTGTTTTGGCTTGTGTGACCAGACAATTTTGCCTGGATCATTCAAATTGATTGCATATGTATTATTTGGAAACGCAGAGTGAACATACATCATGTCACCAATGACCAACGGTGCGCCTTCGTGCCCATGCAAAACACCCGTTGAAAAAGACCAAGCCGCTTTTACATTTTTTACATTATTTTTGTTGATTTGCGTCAAATTACTATTGTGCTGACTAAAGTAATTCCCAGTTTGAGTTGCCCATTGATTTGGATCTTGTACTCGCTTATCCAAATCAGCATCTGCATATACAGCATGACTTGTCGCCATCGCCAGCAGACCCCCTACGGCCACCCCTATCAGTTTGCGCTTATTCATAAATGTCCCCTCTATAAGGTTAAAATTAAAAACCAACCATCACGTCAGTAATGGTGCAACCGAATAGTGAGCCTGCACGACCAATTAAATAAGATGAATGATTCCCGCTAACCTGATAAAAGGTTCCCTTTCGTCATGTTTTGTTACAAATTACTTAATCTTTCTTACTTTTTTTCATTAGCGGGAAGGATTCACTATTCTGAATCAAGCGCAGTAAGTAAAAATGCCAAACATGAATACCTGTAGAAATTTTTGGGTGAATCTCAACCCAGTCAAGCGTGATGTAATTGTTTTATCTTCGATCATCGTGTTGTCCTATACCACAATGATGTATATCGACCTGGCAGAGCTAATTTCAAATAGCCTATCTGCTTACGAATATCTGCAATTGGACGAAATCCCTTATCTCATCTTGCTGGTTGCTTTATCCTTGGCCATCTTTACCAAAAACCGGATGGCTGATTTAAAAAGAAGCATTCACTTAAAAGAGTTGGCAGAAGAAAAAAGTGCAACGCTGCTCGTGGAAAACCAACTGTTAACACAGCATGTCATGGAAGTTCAAGAGCGAGAAAGGCTAGAACTTGCGCGTGAGCTACACGATGAAATTGGGCAATATCTCACCGGCATCAGTTTGGATATCGCGACACTGACGGCATATCAAGATGAACGTATTGCCCTACTCGCCAATCGAATTTCCAACAACTGTCGCATGACACGCAATATTTCTAGAAAATTGATTAGACGCTTGAGGCCAAGTTCGCTGGATAGTCAGGGAATCAAAGGCGCAATCCATGCAACGGTCAAAGAATGGATCAGTTATCACCCGCAGATTCGCATAGATACTGAGATTGATAGCTTTACAAAAGATACAGATGAGAAAACCAACATCACGATTTATAGAGTCGTGCAAGAATCCCTGACCAACATCGCCAAGCATGCTCAGGCAAAGCATGTGAAGCTTGCATTGCTATTTAATACATCTAATCAAAGCATTCATCTTGCTATCCAAGACGATGGGATTGGCATCCAGCTGCAATCACGCCCTTTAGGATTTGGTCTGATTGGTATGCGCGAACGCGTTCATGCCGTGCATGGCCAACTATCCATTCATTCCAACTATCCGCGTGGCACTTCAATTGAAGTAACAATACCGCTCACGCCTTTTAATCAAAATTTAAGGTAACCACACATATGAACTATCACACGAACAAAACCATATTACTCGTTGATGATCACGTTGTTGTCAGACAAGGGTTAAAAAACTTATTACAACAATGGGGATACACTGTGGTTGCAGAAGGCGGCTCCGGGGAAGAGGCCATTGTTCTGTGGCAGAAGCATCAACCCAGCCTTGCTATTATTGATTTAGATATGTCTGGTATTGGCGGTTTAGAAGCGTTAAATCGTATTTTATTGCGGGATAAAAGCGCAAAAATTTTGATTTATAGCATGCATGAGGACAGTATTTTTGCCATGCGTGCCATCCAAGCCGGCGCAAAGGGGTATGTTATCAAAACCGATGATGCCCAAACCTTGTTAGATGCAGTGAGTAAGATTATCAATGGTCAGCGCTATATCGGCCAAAAACTTGCGCAAAACTTAGCCATTGATCATGTCAATGACAATCGACGTCCCTTAGAAAAACTCTCAGCTAGAGAGTTTGAAGTATTTCGACAAATTGTTGATGGCAATTCACTCACTCAAATTTCGAACAGCCTTAATATTTCTTATAAAACGGTTGCTAATATTCAGACACAAATTAAGCAAAAGTTAGACGTGCAAACTACAGCAAATTTGGTACATTTGGCTATATTACATGGCGTAGTAGGCAAGCGGGAACCTTTGGCATAATCAAGAGTGAATCATTCCCTATTCAGTCAAGTAGCATCTCTATAGCATAGCCACTTCAATTACAACCTTTTGTAAAGTCGCCGCTATGTCAATGATGAAGTCTCTGCGTATTTTTTTTAGTCTAGTCTTAATAAGTTTATCCGCCATATCCCATGCAAAATCTAACGTAGCTAGTGAGAAAATCATCTATTCAGAGCAGGAGTTTATTCAAGCGTTTGATGGAAGATCTCGCAGTGAAGTACAGAAAATATTAGGCAAACCAAACAAAAAAGAAACGGCCGTACGCCCTATGGGCGCCGACCAATATACGGAAAAAGCGGGCAATACCAGCTTAAAGAAAGATGCCATTGAAATGTGGTACTACAGCAAAATAGTGCGATTTAACAGTAAAAAAATTTACAAAACCATTGAGCTAACCTTTGCCAACGACAAATGCATCAATTTCTCTTTTGCATTCTAGATCACAAATATTATGTCGACTATTACGCTAAACAAACACAATTTTAAACATACCATTGAGCAAAGTAACTTTGTGATTGTATTGTTTACTGCCGATTGGTGTGAGCCATGCAAACTGTTTGAGACAATATTCAACGATCAATCAAACAGTAACACTGAGATTGTATTTGGCAAGGTTAACATCGACGATGATCCGTTGATTGCAGATTACCTTAATATACAACAAGTCCCAACTGTACTCGCCATTAGAGAAACCATTATTGTCGATGGCATCCATGGCGCCATGAATTCAATTGAGTTCATGCAGATGATTCGTGTATGGGCAAACATCCGTACCACTGAGTTTAATCGGCATTTTTCAAATACAGGCAAAAACAACATTACTGATGCCACCATCAGTGAATAGTGATGCGCGTAAAATATCTCTTTGTAAGTTCGCTATGCTTCATATCAAGCCATTCAACCACTTTGCTCGCAGACAGTTCTCGTCAACCACAGGATACGGTCAAGCAAAATCACACACCGGCTCGCTCATCAGCCCACATAAAAAATCTTGCTGCTTTATTCGACCAACATGCTGATGACCTTCAGAAGTGGATGGAACAAGTCTATATATCCAATCCACATGAACTTGAAAAAAGCACCAAGGTTAGTGCACATGAAATGGCTGACTGGGTTTTTAAAGGGCCTTTTAACTGGAAATTTGACGCTATTCAAGAACTACAAGCACGCGAGGCATTGGTAATAAGTGTATCTGCAGATTTCAATGGTGATCGTATTTTAGCTTTCATCACAGGCACGTATACATTGCTTGCCCAGTATTATCAAGGGCATCACCCACTGCCACATAGGAAGTCATTATTAGAGGCTACCCAAGATATACAAGTAGCGTTGAACGCATTAGTAAAAAACGCAAATAATTCAAATGCTAGTCTAGCAATATCCAGTATTGATTACGACGCCTTCACCGCCATTATCCACAGCATTAAATCCGAGATAAAAATGATTGAGCAATAAAATCCGCCATTCACTACTTCATAAAATTTACTGTATTAATACAATGTATCTCACACACCTATTCCTCATTGTGTTTTCTCTCCTATCACTACCAGGATGTCAGAAGGATAACGCTGACACCCCAATCGATAGTGTTACGCAGGTTGTACAAGTCAATCCTGGGGCGATCGATATTCAATCCTTGTATTCCATCTCATTCCTTTCCCCGCAAGACAATAACATTGCAGCCAAGTGGCTCGTTACTCAAGACCAAAAAGATCGAGTCTATAGCGTCATTCCAAATGCTATGGAAAATCAGTTTCAACAGCGGCTGGACTACTTATCCACACAGTTTAAAGAAGAAAAAAGGATTATCGCCAACCGCATTGTTCAGACACGTGACCTATTGGAAAAATTTAATATTTCAACTAATTTTCTCATGCTGCTAGACGGGATGATTGCTGTGAAACAATCGCACCTGATTGGTAATTTTGGTGATTATTGTCAATTTTATATTAACTTGAGACAGCACAACTACGAGCATGCTGAAGCTGTTAAAAAAATGAAATCTCTCTCTATTTCTCATTAAGGCCGTCATGAAGCATCCTTTTACATTTGATTCTCCAAGCTTGGTTTTCATCATGTTAATCAGCTACTCGGCACTCATCGGTGCCGAACCAGCCGACGCAGAGACGCCGGCACTCTCTTTTATTCAATTAGTTGGGAAAGAAGATGCTGACTGTGCAATGAAGGACGGTCAGATGATGCTACTGGCTAGCAGTAGCCAAGATTACACTATAGAAGTGTGGGTCGATCGTTGGTTTATGGAGGTGCAGACCGCAGACCACACCAAACATGTTTTATCCATTGACACTCCGACAAGCCTACTTGGCTGCTCTAACACATTATCAGGTAAACAGCGCTGGACAATTCACAGTGCAAAAGTTTTGCCTTAGAAAAGAGTAGCTACTGCGCGCTGCGGTGCAGTGGGCCAAAGCACTGCTCCAAGTAAGCTGACTCATCAGCACACATGACTAAACTATTCCCAGTATCATCAAACCGTACATAGTGCACCGCGCTTATACCAGACTGTGAGACTTCACCATCACAGTCTTTCTCATCATTGGCGCGCGTGACCTGGTGCTCTAACTTATAAAAAGCATATTCACTATGTTCATCCGCAATAAAATAAATACTATCTGTCACTTGTTGTGCGCTAGACGCTCTCAAATGACCATCTCTGGAAAACTCGTAAGTTTCAACACATCCAGAATCGGGCAACTGGTAACGCCATGTGCCAATAATGGAAAATTGAGGGAATGTAACCAGCCCGTGCAGATGCTCCTGATTTGCATGTAAGGTAACAGCGCTTAGACCAAGTAACAGTATGAATAGATACTTCAACATTTCTATACCTCGCAATACGTGCAAATGTGTTGTTGAAATATCATAAAATATCCTTCTATATTTACATCATGATAATTTGAAATTAACTCTTGGAGTTTTTCCTTCTAAAACCATATAACCATATGTTTTAATGAAGCATTCAGTTAAACAGTCGCTTTCCACTAATGTACCTTGATGAATGTGAGCTATGAAAAAAGCCATTACATTGATATTAGTTTTGACCCAGCTTAATGCACACGCTGTCATCAATGGTCAAGAAACATCACCCAACGATGTATTCTCAGTCAAACTTAACATTAAACACCAGCATTGGTTGAACTCAGTCCAAGAGTGGGACAAATATGAATCGACCTGTAGTAGCGTTATTGTCGGCACACACCCTTTAACAATCATCACTGCAGGCCACTGTCTAAAAGAAATTGAGTTAGATCCCAACAATCAGCTACCTAAAATCACCATCACTGACACCAACCTTGATCAATTAGACTCCATCAATATCAGTAATGCTTTTTATTACCCATTTAGTGAAATTGAAAACAACTTAGCGCTTGATGTTGCCATTCTGGTTTTCGACAAATCACTACCAAAAAATGTGAAATCTGTGTCAATTGACACAAACCCAAACCTTGGCGATGTATTGGTGTGCGGCTTTGGTAGTGCATCTAACGAAGCCGTGTTATTTAACCCACGCTGTAGCGTTAAAAAAACCTTAAATAACTTAGATGATTTTTATGCGGTGATGCCTAAACAGTATGAACAGTCGGACCCAATGCTACATATTAAGGCAAGAGCCCAATTTCACTACAAACAAGAAATTATCAGCTCTCTAGATTACTTAACTGCAATCAATCGGTTGGATAGCAAGCATCAATATTCGGCAGCAGAACCGATGCCTACGCATGGAGATTCAGGCGGCCCATGGTTAGCCAAAACAGCGGATGAGGGTTTCTTGCTAGTAGCCATTACAAGCTACGTGGAGCGTTTTTACAATAAAAACGATGACTGGTCATTCTTTGCTAAAGAGGCTCCTTTAGACGATTACCCCTACATTGCCTACGGCGTAAAGTTTAATAGTCCAGAAGTAAAAAGTTTAATCGAAAATGCGAAAGCTAACGGTGCTGATATCACACTCATAGACACTACAATAAGATGAAATAAACCATTATTGGTTACATTTTTTAACCACCTTTCTCCTAGATAGTTTATAGGTATATTACTCTCAACTTAAAGCCTAAGTGGTAAGGGCAAGATTTCAGAGGAGTTGAAATCTGATGTTACTAAGCGATTAGAAGTATCTATACAAAACATTTACAAGTAGGCAAGTGCATCAGGTCCATCCGAACAAACAAATCGAAATAAATAATCCAAAATTCGGGAAAAACTCCCATATGCACAAACGGTAAATTTCATCATGCTAATGGCTAGGGCTTGTTTTTACCACTAGGAACGTTTGAATTAGGGCGACTTAATTTAGACGGGGTAAGCAAACCCTAACAGCACTGCTAAACTTGCATGTTTATCTCTTGCTTTAAAGCATCTCTTCGGAGGTGCTTTTTTCTTTTGGAACTATAGGTAACACAAAGTAACTCATCTGAACCCGCATAGTAAGGTCGCTTTTATTTTCTCTGCTAACTCTACTTTGCTATTCTTTGTATCTGGTAATCACCCGCCTATACTCCCCGCTTTAGAGTTGCTTACTTGTAATCTATGGAAACTCAGCAGATACGGGAACAAAGCCGCTGTTGAGTTAATCTATCGTTTCAGAAATGCTCTACCTTAGTTTATATTTAATGGCGAAGTAGTACCCGTGCTGAAAGCATTTACAAAAGACCCGATATTGGACGCACTTTTTGCTAGGATAGAGTACCACTACGACCAATTTGTTTTGCGGATTATTTCTCTTTGAGAAAAATAGATAAATTATGACAAGAAACCTCAGAAATAGGACTGTGGCGAAATTTGAGAATAGCCATCTAGGCATCAGCCCCGCATGGTGTGGGCTTTGTGGCTAGTAATGCTAAGTATGCCTGGAAAGCATGACTTCTTGGCGGAGAGGGAGGGATTCGAACCCTCGACAGAGTTGCCCCTGTGCCACCTTTCCAGGGTGGTGACTTAAACCGCTCATCCACCTCTCCGAACAGGATGCGGATTATATAGTATCTGTGTTTCCGCTCCAAATACTTGTAACGAGTTTAGCGTTTATTTTTAAGCAAATAGGTGTTAACCAGCCCTTTGCCCTTTACCTGTACATCGTACCGAGTCTCAAACGTATAGTCGTCTTTCAATAAGGCATAGGTTGATTCTGATACTTGTATTTCATCCACCAATCCAGTTTGTTCCATGCGGCTGGCCATGTTCACCGCATCGCCCCAGATATCATAAGCAAATTTGCTGGTACCAATGACGCCAGCCACCACTGCTCCGCTGCTAATCCCAATACGCATCCGTAAATGATGGCCTGTTTTATGGTTAAACTCTGCCAACGCACCACGCATTTCACAGGCCAAAGCAGCCACAGTATTGGCATGGTTTTCTAAGTAAACTGGTGCACCACCCACCACCAAGTACCCATCACCAATGGTTTTAATTTTTTCTAACTGGTGCCCTTCTGCCAAGTAATCAAACATCGAGAAAATACCACTCAACAGGTTCACCAAATCAAACGGCGTCATGGTGGCGCTTAATTCGGTGAATCCGACAATATCAGCAAACAAAATAGTGACGGAAGGATGGCTATCCGCAATGCGTTGATCCTGATTTTTAAGGCGCTGCGCGATAGAGGTTGGCAAAATATTGAGCAACAGCTTTTCCGAGCGTGCTTGCTCTAATGCCAATGCCTGCAAAGTACGCTCTTTTTGTGATTGAAAATAACGCATGGCGGCATACAGAATACATGCCGTACCAATAATGTTCATCAAGAAGAAAGTATCTTTCACATTAGCAGGCATCGGCATCAAATTACCCACAAACAGATCGTTAAATATCCATGAGAACATTGCCAACAACACAAACAATATGAACCAAGGGGTAGATTTACGGGTCCCTAAAATCATTAAAGCGCCAATCGGAGAAAGAATACCCCAGATAGCGACACCGCCTGCTGCTTGATACCCGCCAATGGTCCACTGCAGAAAGAAAGGCATCACCAGTAGCATGATGAGTTGCGTAAAAATAAAGTAGTGATAGCGTTGGGTGCGATAAAACACGAACAAGCTGACATAGGAAAAAATGAGATAGACGTAAGGTGTTACGGCCATTAAGGCGTAACCTTCACCCAAACCAGAGATAGTAAATATCCAAAAAATACTGACTGCGCTCTCTGCCAGCACGAGCATAGACAGAATGGTTTTACCGAGCAGCTCATCATCTTGCGTGATGATGTTTTGCTGCGCAGAGCGTTTAATCACGCCACGCAACTTGGGCAAAAATCGTTGTAAGAGCGCGATCATACTGGCGGAATGGGGATGCCTAATAGGGATTATATAGATGTGATTGCCACTATAACCTAGGTGCAAAAATGTTGCTATACACCTGTATGGGTGTGCTAATTTATGTCTTATAAATATTTAATTGATTAATGCACAAAGTACTTGATTTACCAATTAGTAAGGTTTAATGTTGAAGGATAATTCGCTATCAAACTCCTTTATCTACAAGGGTTTTGAAGCAATTAGCAGGCGATTGAAATTTGCTTTCAATCATATGGGGTGCGTGGCAGTTTCGTTAGATAATTGATAAAAAAACTATAGGAGTTAGCATGAGTTTGGATATTTTAAAAGGCTTGGGTGTAACCATTCCTTACAAAAGCAAATACGATAATTTCATTGGGGGCAAATGGGTTGCACCTACTAAAGGTGAGTATTTTGATGTCATTTCACCGATTACCGGCAAAACTTACACCAAAGCTGCACGCTCAAGTGCAGAGGATGTTGAGTTAGCATTGGATGCTGCGCATGCAGCTGCCGAGAAATGGGGTAAGACTTCAACTACGGAACGTGCCAATATTCTATTGAAGATTGCAGACCGCATTGAAGCCAACTTAGCCCTCATTGCTACGGCTGATACCATTGATAACGGCAAGCCGATTCGTGAAACCATGAATGCGGATATCCCACTGACGGTAGACCATTTCCGCTATTTTGCCGGTGCGATTCGTGCGCAGGAAGGCGGCATCAGTGAGATTGACCATGATACTGTGGCCTATCATTACCATGAGCCACTAGGCGTTGTGGGTCAGATTATCCCTTGGAACTTCCCAATTTTGATGGCTGCTTGGAAACTAGCGCCAGCATTGGCTGCCGGTAACTGTGTGGTATTAAAACCTGCCGAATTCACACCGATTTCCATTCTCATTATGATGGAAACCATTGCCGATTTACTGCCACCTGGCGTAATCAATATCGTGAATGGCTATGGCCGTGAAGTGGGTGCACCACTTGCCAACAGCAAACGTATTGCTAAAATTGGCTTCACTGGCTCGACCGCTACTGGCCGCGCCATTGCAACGGCAGCCGCCAATAACTTGATCCCAGCTACATTAGAATTAGGCGGGAAATCTCCTAATATCTTCTTTGCAGACATCATGGATGAAGATGATGCGTTCTTTGATAAAGCAATTGAAGGCTTAGTGTTGTTTGCATTTAACCAAGGTGAAGTCTGCACTTGCCCATCACGTGCCATTATTCAAGAATCTATCTACGACAAGTTTATCGCCCGTGTATTAGAGCGCGTAAAAGCCATTAAACAAGGCAACCCGCTTGATGCCAACACCATGCTAGGCGCACAAGCTTCGCAAGACCAGTTAAACAAAATCATGAATTATATTGATATTGGTAAACAAGAAGGTGCTGAAGTGTTGATTGGTGGCAACCGCAATGTGCTGAGTGGTGATTTTGCAGAAGGCTACTATGTGCAACCAACCTTGCTTAAAGGTCATAACAAAATGCGCGTATTCCAAGAAGAGATTTTTGGCCCAGTGCTTGCAGTGACGACTTTTAAAGACGAAGCGGATGCATTGGCGATTGCGAATGACACTATCTTTGGCTTAGGTGCAGGTGTTTGGAGCCGTAATGGTACTACCGCTTACCGCATGGGTCGTGGCATTAAAGCAGGTCGTGTGTGGACAAACTGTTACCACGCCTACCCTGCCCATGCTGCATTTGGTGGTTATAAAGAATCTGGTATCGGCCGTGAAAACCACAAAATGATGCTAGACCATTACCAACAAACCAAAAACTTGCTGGTCAGCTATAACCCTAACAAATTAGGTTTCTTCTAATTGATAGATAATTATAGGCTTAGGTAACGATAGGCATTGTGTAATCAAGGGGCGGGCTTACTCGCCCCTTTTTACTTTAAAATAAATAGGTGATTGGTTTGGAGATATGAAATGATGGCTGAACGTCTATCCGCAACCCTGCCCGCTGTCGCATTAATCGACAAACTGGTGGCGGAGCATGGTGAAATTATTTTTTTACAATCCGGCGGATGCTGTGAGGGTAGCGGCCCATTATGCATGCCAAAAAATGAGTTTCACCCGAGCCCATCTGATGTGGTGTTAGGTGTACTGGGTACAGAACAGAAGGCGACTTTTTATATGGGGGATAGCCACTTTACGTTTGCAGAAAATATGCACACTATACTAGATGCACAACCCGGCTCCAGCGGCTCGTTTTCATTGGACTGTGGCAGTGGGTTTGCCTTTATTACGCAAGGCCGATTGTACTCTGATGAAGAACTAGCCAGCCTCCCACCTGTGGTGAGAGTTGGCTACCGATAAGAATTGCGTTAGAAACCGAGGCTATCTAGCAGATCATCCACTTGCTCTTGGCTCGCCACTACATCTACTGTATTGACTGGGTCAATTTGCGGGCCATTCATCAATGAATCATCTTCTTTTTTGTGCACAGGCGGAGAGAAGTCCACTAACACTTGCACCAATTGTTTTTCCAGATCTTGCGCCAGCGAAGTGATTTTCTTAATCACCTGGCCAGTCAAATCTTGGAAATCTTGCGCCATCATAATGTCCATCAATAAGGCTTTGGTGGCTGCCGTGTTTTTCTCGGTTAACGCTAAAAACGCTAAAGTCTCTTGGGCTACACCGTTATATTCTGACTTTAATGACGGCTTATCCAAAATAGCCTGCCATTGCTGCGTCAATTTAGCAGCCTCTGTCGATAGCTCCGTTTGCAGCGGTGTGGCTTCATCGGTTGCATTCAATACACGCTCTGCAGCCTGTTCCGTCATGCGGGCAACGTAGTTTAGACGATCACGCGCATCCGGGATTTCCGATGCTACTTGCTCGAGCATCTTATCAAAACCTAAACCACTCAAATTATCATGCAGCGCACGGGTAACATGCCCGATACGGTTGAGCATTTCATCATGAGGTGGAATATGTGGCATGATCTCTGGCTGCGGCGTGTTCTTATTGATTGTTTGTGCCTTCATGATTAAGCTCCAGCCTTCTCAAGCTTCTCAAATATTTTAGATAGCTTTTCATCCAGTGTTGCTGCGGTAAATGGTTTTACCACATAGCCGTTGGCACCTGCACCTGCGGCTGCAATAATGTTCTCTTTCTTGGCTTCTGCCGTCACCATCAATACCGGCAAATGCTTGAGCTCTGGGTCAGCGCGAATACTCTGCAACATGGTCAATCCATCCATGTTCGGCATATTCCAATCTGACACCACAAAATCAAAATCACCGCCTTTTAATTTACTCAGTCCAATGGCGCCATCTTCAGCTTCCTCTACATTGCTGTAGCCAAGTTCCTTGAGTAAATTGCGGACGATTCTACGCATGGTAGAAAAATCATCGACCACTAAAAATTTCATATTGGGATTTGCCATGTCTTACTCCGTCACCATTTATTCATTAAAATCGATTGCGTATGCTTGTTTAAACTTGCAACTTACACACATATCAGCGCCTAACTATATTATCGGCAAAAATCTGTAAAGCTTAAGTCTAAAGTAACTCTATAAAAGCGTATTTATTCAGTCATTTACCATGTTTGGCATTGCTCATTACACACGTAAAGCACGTGTGCCATGTTCGGTTAAATAATCTAATACTAATTTTGGCAGCGCATTTAAGTGTGCAACTTCATCCACGCCACCATGCGCAACTGCCTCTCTCGGCATGCCGTACACCACGCAACTCTCTTCGTTCTGTGCATAGTTAAACGCGCCGGCTTCTTTCATTCTTGCCATACCTGCTGCGCCATCTTTACCCATCCCGGTCAAAATCACACCAATCGCATTTTTACCGGCGTAGCTTGCAGCAGAATCAAACAGCACATCTACAGATGGCTTGTGTCGATTCACCGGCTCGGCATCACTTAGTTTGGTGATGTAGTTTGCACCACTTCTGGCCAGCAATAAGTGCTTATCACCAGGTGCAATATAGGCATGGCCTGGTAATACGCGTTCACCATCTACCGCTTCTGTCACCGAAATTTTGCAAAGCGAATCTAAACGATTGGCAAAGGATTTGGTGAACCCAGCTGGCATGTGTTGTGTAATCAAAATGCCAGGACAGTCCGATGGCATTTGCAATAAGAACGATTTAATCGCTTCTGTACCACCTGTAGAAGCGCCAATAATGATGAGTTTTTCACTACTAATCAGCGGGTTTTTCAGCATACCTAGCGTTTCACCTTGCGCGGCTGGCTTGGCAGAACGCTGTAAGCAAGCTACTTTGGCTTTTGCTGCTGTGCGGATCTTATCGGCAATAATCTCGGAATACTCACGCATGCCTTCGCTAATTGCAGTTTTCGGCTTGGTCACAAAATCTGTGGCACCTAGTTCTAATGCGCGCAGTGTGATTTCCGAGCCACGCTCTGTTAGCGTGGACACCATCAGTACTGGCATCGGTCTTAATCGCATCAATTTTTCTAAAAAATCTAGCCCGTCCATTTTCGGCATCTCGACATCCAATGTCAGTACATCTGGATTCAGTTGCTTAATCATCTCGCGCGCAATCAACGGATCTGGCGCGGCACCGACCACTTCCAGATCTTTCTGTTGGTTGATCATCTCCGTTAGCAAGCTACGGATGAGCGCAGAATCATCAATCACTAAGACTTTGGTTTTCATACAATACTCTCTAGTTATTTCATCTAGTTGCAAGCAACACGGTACTGGCTGCAATACACATGAAATGGGTTAGAACAAGTCCACTTCACCGCCTACATCATTGGTTTTGAGTTTGCTCGAGTAAGCTTCTTCACGTTTGACCAAGGTGTAGTTGTTCAATTGTTTCAGTTTTTTCACTAATACTTTTCCGGTTTTCGGGAAAAAGTACACTTTTCTCGGGTAGATATCCAACAAGTCTTCACCTGTAACGCGGATACCTTCATCTCTTAAATACTGTTTCACAAACGCGGCGTTACGGTCGCCTACGTTATTGGTAGTAAAGCTTCTGAGCACATTGCCACCGCCAAAGATCTTGGCTTCCAGATTCTCTCTGCGCGCGCCATTACGTAGGAGCTGGTTAATCAGCACCTCCATCGCATAGGTACCATAACGCATGGACTCTGATACTGGACTGTCCCGGTCTGCTTTCGCACTATCCGGCAACATAAAGTGATTCATCCCGCCAATGCCACTCACAGTATCGCGAATACAAGCCGATACGCATGACCCTAACACGGTAACAATCAACATACTTTTGTCAGTATAGTAATATTCACCTGGTGAAATCTTGGCCGCATCGATATCAAACGTGCGGTCGTAATACAAGGTAGTAGAAACCTCTTCGTGCATCACGGTCATACCATTGCCTCATGTTTTAACGCGGCAATACGGCTAGTGCTATTGGTATTTTTAAGTTGATACACTGTTTTACCTAGCAGTTGCAGCGCATTAGAGACGTATAAAAAGTTCTCTGAATGGCCAGCAAATAATAAGGTTTGTGGTTTCATGAGCGGCACAAAGCGGCTCAAAATTTTGGTTTGTGTAGGCTTATCAAAATAGATCATGACATTCCTACAAAAAATAGCGTCGAATGGCTCTTTGATTGGCCATTGTTCATCCAGCAGGTTCAGCTGGCTAAACGTAATTAAACTTCTTAATTCATTGCGCACACGCACACTGCCTTCGTTTTGCCCTGTGCCTTTTTGAAAAAATTCTCTGCGTCTTTTCTCAGAAAGTTTGCTCACGCGCTCATAGGGATACACGCCTTTAGAGGCTGTGGCCAGCACATTGGTATCAATATCTGTCGCATAAATTTCTACAGGTGGTTTGAGTGTGCCAAACGCTTCGCATGCTGTCATGGCAATGGTATACGGCTCCTCACCTGTGGACGCTGCTGAGCACCAAATACGGATGGGCTTTTGCAGTTTAACTAAGTGATCAGCCAAAATTGGAAAATGATGTTCTTCTCTAAAAAAAGAAGTCAGATTAGTAGTCAACGCATTGGTAAATGCTTCCCACTCATCTGCATTTTGTTGCTGTTCTAACTCATCTAAGTATTGCTTAAAAGAATCGTGGCCTACGGCACGCAGTCTGCGGCCAATACGGCTATACACCATGTCTGTTTTTGCATCTGAGAGTGAAATGCCAGCGTGCTGGTAAATGAGTTTACGCACTCTGGAAAAGTCTTGCGCAGTAAATTCAAACTCCCGTTCATCTTGGTATTTTTCTTTTAACATTGCATACTTTCATATCAAAACTATCTGTTCAACATCACCCCAGATGTTGAATGCCAATCCATCACAGTGCGCAATCAAAGGCTAAAAAGCCTAAGATTGCTTACTGATTATTGATGTCACCATCATTAGTCGTGCGCGACAAGACCTTTACGTTGTTTCATTTGATCTAAGGCTTTGTCAGCTGCATCTACCACTGTTGGTTTTGGTGTCAATGGATTACGTGATTTCATTTGCTCAATCGCTAATGCATAAGCATGATCTTCTACGCGGCGATTTTTTGTTGCTGCAAATGGATGCAATGCTTCTTTGTAATGTTTCAACACTTCAGCAGCTTTTGGCTCACGTGCAATTGCACTCTTGATTGCCATTTTTGTTGCGCGGTAGTTCCAATCTTGAATACGGTCATCCATATCCGCTTTATGATCGATAAACACACCTACGCAGATATATACGTCATCCGCTTCTTCAATTGGGATAGTGCCATCTTCAACACACTCCATTACTGCCATGGCTACACCGCGTTGTGCTGGGCCAAACATTTGCACAGCTTGACGACCATCTTTAATCGTCACTTTGTTAAACATCACAGTGTTTGGTTTTACCATCATGTTTGGCGCTGCAATCGCCAATAAACCGTTTACTCCTTGTTTTTGATCGGTGAGCGTACGACAAAATGCGTCTTCTGCAGCGCTACCGCGTGGGCCCATGACTAAGTCAATGTGCGCCACATTTTTTAAATCTAGGCCTGAACCATCTGGACGTTCTTCGATGACTAAACCTTCACCAATTAATACACGATCAATTACAGCCATTTTATTTCTCCTAATATCAACATTCAAAAATTCGCAACCCATACCCCTGTCGCACTTGTTTTACTTCTACTACAGTTACTATTTACTACTACTTCTAGGCTAAACAAATTCTAGAAAAAGACTGCTTAACCATTGCTAACCTTCAAATACGCGGTTTCATAACGTTGTTGCTGACCACTTTCAAGACTAAATACACTCACTGTTTGTGTTAGCTCATCTGCTTGCTCCATCAATGACTCAGCAGCAGCAGCGGCTTCTTCAACCAGGGCAGTATTTTGTTGTGTCACATCATCCATCTTCATGATGGCATCATTGACTTGGGCAATGCCCACGCTTTGTTCACCAGAAGCGGCAGCGATCTCAGCAATGATGTCAGACACGCGGCGCACCGATGCCACAATCTCTTGCATGGTTTCACCCGCCATCTCTACTTGTTTGGTGCCTTCCGTGGTTTTATTCACGGAATCTGTAATCAGTTCTTTAATTTCTTTTGCAGCGGTAGATGAGCGTTGTGCCAAGTTGCGCACTTCAGCAGCTACCACAGCAAAACCGCGACCTTGTTCACCGGCACGCGCTGCTTCAACCGCAGCGTTTAATGCAAGAATATTGGTTTGGAAAGCAATGCCGTCAATCACACTGATAATGTCTTCAATTTTGCGTGCGCTCTCGTTAATCGCGCTCATGGTATCCACCACTTGGCCTACAGCCTCACCACCTTTGACTGCAACACTAGAGGATGCCAATGCCAGTTGATTGGCTTGTTTGGCGTTCTCTGCATTGAGTTTTACCGTGCCGGCTAACTGATCCATGCTGGATGCAGTTTTTTCCAAGCTGCTGGCTTGCTCTTCAGTACGGCGGCTTAAATCAGAGTTGCCTTGTGCAATCTCTTTTGCTGCCGTGTTAATCGCATCTGCAGCAGATTTCACCGTGATGATCGGGCCCACAATCATTTCCAGCGTTTCATTCACGCCTTCTACAATTTTGCGGAAATCGCCTTGGTGACGCGTCACATCAGCACGTACGCTAATGCGGCCTTCTTTTGCGGCATCTGCCAGCATTTGTGCATCGGCATTCAGTGCTTTCAAATTCACACGCACTTGCTCAATCGCCTCGTTCACAAATGATTTTTTACTTGGGAATTTTTCCAATGGTGCATCAAAATTACCCTCACCAAATTGTTTCACGCAAGCCAATGCTTTTTCTGTCAAATCGATCTGACCAGCGACAATCGTGTTCACTGCACCGGCAATTTCAGAGAAACCACCTTTAAACATATGTGCATGCAATGACATATCGATATTGCCTTTGGCATGCTCTTCAGTTACCCACTTCACAGACTCTAAGATGCCTTTGAGCTTGCCTTGCAGGCGATCTAGGTTTTTATTGATCTCGGCTTTTTTGCCAGGATATTGCTGAATTTCTACAGCAAAGTTACCGTCACCAAGCATTTTCATCACTTGGATCATTTCATCTTTTTCTTGCACGTGTGCATGCACCATGCTGTTCACGCTATTCACCATTTCGGCATAGGCACCAGCATATTTCACTGCATCAATATAGACATCCACATCGCCCGCATCATGCTGTTGAGACATCTCTTGCATATCGGCAATAAAGGTTTTGATGTTGGTACGTAATAGTTCTACACCTTCATTAATAAAGGCGCGTTTGCCTGGGAATTTCTCAAGTGGCGCATCAAAATTACCTTTTGAGAACTCAGCAATACATGCAGTCACTTTACGCATCACTTCGGCCTGATTAGCCGCCATGTTGTTCACGTTTTCTGCCATGGTTCTATAGCTGCCTTGGAATTTAGCGGTATTGATGACTTCATCGATATTGCCTGCCTTGTTTTCTGCAGACATATGGCTTTGTGCTTCAATCACGCTCTTCAAGGTGAGTTGCATTTGCTGCATAGACGCCATCAAACTCGCGCTATCACCTGCTTTTATAGAGATTGGGCTATTCAAATCCCCTTGTGCAATATGGTTAGCAATGTTCACTACATCTGTCGGTTCGCCACCTAACTGTTGTAATAAACTGCGGGTGATGTAGTAACCCAAACCCAATATTGCCAATACCACTAACACAGCAATCGTTAACGTAAATGTTGCAGAAGCACTCTTTACCGCAGCCGCTTCTACAGCACTCGCTTTTGCCAACTCGACGTTGTATGCAATATGGTTAGAAATATGTTCATTGGCTTTTTCTGCCGGCGCACGAATCGCAATGTATAACTCACGTGCCACGTCTTTTTTATTCAAATTAGATGCATTTAGGATAGGCTTCATACGCTCAAAGTAGAGCTCGATACTGGCACGATCTTCTGCAAGTAGAGCCTTATCTTTCTCGTCCACAACCAACGCTTCATAGCCTTTAAGTTTTTCGGTTAACTCTGTTTCCAGCGCGCCGATTGCATTTTCTACCTCATGCATCTTTTCTGGTTGCGTCAGCATGGTGTGATTGGACACACGCACACGTAACACATTGAATTTATATCGAATATCTGCCATTTTCAAAATGCTTGGTAAGCTATTTTGATTCACAGAATTCGTCTTATCAAATACCGCATGCAGTTGATATTGACCTACCGTAGCCAAGCCAATCAACCCCAACATACTGATCAGCACTAGCAACATCATTTTTTTCGCAACAGTTAGCTTCATATCTATTCCTTAATTAAACTCTTTTGATTTTGCTTAAATTAAAACTCTGCCCAATCATCATCCGTACCCGTTTTCGCGTAGCTCTGTGCTGCAACTGGTTTGGCTTGTACCTGATCCGATTTATGTGTTTGGGCCGGTTTGCGCACTTGGGTCGGTTTGCTATAGGCCACACTGGCTACTTTTGCTGATGATTGATGATATGAAGCAGAGCTGCCTTCAATACTAAATACGCTCACGGTATTCATTAGCTCGTCTGCTTGCTCCATCAAGGATTCAGCTGCCGCTGCTGCTTGTTCAACCAATGCAGTGTTTTGCTGTGTGGTGTCATCCATACGAATAATGGCGTCATTGACTTGTGAAATACCCACGCTTTGCTCTTGTGAAGCCGCTGATATCTCGGCAATGATGTCTGCCACATGTTTTACCGAAGTCACAATCTCTTGCATGGTGGCACCGGCGTTTTCTACTTGCTTAGTACCTTCTGTGGTTTTGCTGACAGAATCGGTGATCAGCTCTTTAATTTCTTTGGCTGCACTGGCAGAACGTTGTGCTAGGCTACGTACCTCGCCTGCTACTACGGCAAAACCACGGCCCTGTTCACCTGCACGAGCTGCTTCTACCGCAGCGTTTAGCGCCAAGATATTAGTTTGGAAAGCAATACCGTCAATCACGCTGATAATGTCTTCAATTTTGCGTGCGCTCTCATTAATCGCGCTCATGGTATACACCACTTCACCCACGGCTTGACCGCCCTTCACTGCCACATCGGAGGCAGTAATGGCTAATTGGTTGGCTTGTTTTGCGTTGTCGGCATTCTGTTTCACAGTGCTGGACAACTCATCCATGCTGGACGCTGTTTTTTCTAGATTGGCGGCTTGCTCTTCGGTACGGCGACTTAAATCGGAGTTACCTTGCGCGATTTCTTTAGCAGCCGTATTGATGGTTTCTGCAGCCACTTTTACGGTGGTGATTGGGGTCACAATCATGTCTAGGGTTTCATTCATACCCTCTACAATTTTGCGATAATCACCAAGATGGCGTGAGGCATCAGCACGCACAGACACACGACCATCCCGAGCAGCATCAGCCAACAGCTGCGCATCTTCGTTCAGATTTTTTAGGTTGCTACGCACTTGCTCAATGGTTTCGTTAATAAATGCTTTTTTGCCAGGGAACTGCTCTAATGGCGCACTAAAATTACCCTCACCAAAGGCTTTGACTACCTGCATCGATTTTTGATTCATATCCAGCAAGCCAGCCATCATTTTGTTGACGGACTTAGCGAGCGTACTGAAATCACCTTTAAACATGTCGTCACGTAAGGTCATGTCTATGCTGCCTTTTTCGTGCTCGCCACTCACCCAATTCACAGACTCAATCAGGCCTTTAAGATTGCCACCAATTTTCTTGATGTTCTTGTTAATGTAGGCTTTTTCACCTGGGAATTCTTTAATATTGGCTGAGAAATCGCCGTTGCCAAACTGGCTGACACACTCCATGACCGCTTTATTCTCGTCGATATACTCATTCACCATGCTATTGACGCCAATCGCCAACAAGCGATAGTCACCGGCAAACTTGTCTGTATCTATCACAAAGTTGGTGTTACCTTTGCTGTGCTCTTCGGCCATCAAACGCATATCAGAAATAAGTGCGTGGATATTGCCACGTAGCCCTTCTACACCCTCATTGACCAAGGCCAATTTGCCTGGGAATTTCTCTAACGGCACGTCAAAGTCGCCTTTAGCAAAGCTATTGACGCAGCTTGTCGTTTTGGTCATGACCGCTACGTGATTGGCCACCATACGATTGATGCCAATGGCCATATCGCGGTACGCACCTTTAAATTTGCTTACATCGATATTCGCGTCCACATTGCCTTGCTGATGTTCGGCATCCATGCGTGCCATTTCACGGTCAATCTGGATAAGCGTTTCTGAGGCAAGTGCCAGTGCGCCAATGACATTGGCACCTTGATTGGAATGTGATGTATTGGCACTAAAATCACCTTCGGCAATATGTTGGGCCGCTGCCAATGCTTCTGAAGCCTCACCGCCAAGCTGACGGATGACATGCGTCACTACAGCAAATAAACCGGCTAATGCAATGCTCAATGCAATGAATGCCAATACTAAGGATTGTGTGCGTGCAGATTGCACTTGTGCAGGCACTTCAGTTTCAATCACTTTGTAAGCCTTGTCATTCAATACGACTAATTCATCAATCA
>Ga0123388_1053284_pt1 | contig 37569 bp, 35 predicted proteins | sample T0HHNO3metaT_FD_89916 | JGI IMG/M metagenome (GOLD analysis project Ga0123388, IMG submission 89916) | Methane-oxidizing artificial microbial communities from Washington, USA to study methane cycling - T0-HHNO3 metaT (Metagenome... | ecosystem: Engineered > Modeled > Simulated communities...
AACGATAATGACATGTCGATCTCCCCGCCGGTCGGCGCGATGAACAACTACCTGACCAAGATTTTGTCCAGCAAGTTTTATTCGTCGATGCGCGAAGGCAGTAAAAAGGCCTTAAGCAGCATGCCCAGCGTCTGGGAACTGGCACGCCGTACCGAAGAGCACATGAAGGGCATGGTAGTGCCGGGCACCTTGTTTGAGGAGCTGGGCTTTAATTATATCGGCCCGATTGACGGGCATGACATAGACATGCTGGTTTCGACGCTGGAAAACCTGAAGCATATTACCGGACCGCGCTTTTTGCATATCGTCACCCAAAAAGGCAAAGGTTACCCGCCTGCCGAAAAAGATCCGTTGGCCTATCACGGCGTACCGGCTTTCGACCCCAGTAAAGATTGCCTGCCCAAATCCGCGCCCTCCCCGCACCCGACTTACACCGAAGTTTTCGGCGAGTGGCTCTGCGATATGGCGGCAAAAGACGAGCGCTTATTGGGCATTACTCCCGCTATGCGCGAAGGTTCAGGACTGGTCAAATTTTCGCAGTGTTACCCAAGACGTTATTTCGATGTTGCCATTGCCGAACAACACGCGGTGACGCTGGCCGCAGGACAGGCTTGCCAAGGCGCAAAACCGGTAGTGGCGATTTATTCGACGTTCTTGCAACGGGCTTACGACCAGATGATTCATGATGTCGCCATCCAGAATCTGGATGTGTTGTTTGCACTGGATCGCGCCGGTTTAGTCGGCCCTGACGGCCCGACCCATGCCGGTAGTTTTGATTACAGCTATATGCGTTGTATTCCCAACATGCTGGTCATGGCGCCTGCCGATGAAAACGAATGCCGGCAAATGCTCTACACCGGCTTTATGCATGAAGGTCCGGCATCCGTGCGTTACCCGCGCGGCAAAGGCCCCGGCGTTGCAGTCGACAAGACCATGACCGCATTGCCATTGGGCAAGGCCGAAGTTCGTCACCAAGGCAGCCGCATTGCCATTCTGGCCTGGGGCAGTATGGTAACTCCAGCTATGGAAGCCGGCAAACAGCTGGGCGCAACCGTAGTCAACATGCGTTTCGTCAAACCTATCGATACCGAACTGGTGCTTGAGTTAGCCAAGAGTCATGAAGTGCTGATCACCGTCGAAGAAAACGTACTCGCCGGCGGTGCAGGCAGCGCCGTCAACGACTTCCTGCAAGCGCAACAAATCCTGATGCCGGTGCTGAATATCGGCCTGCCGGACAGTTTTGTCGAACAAGGTACAAGAGAAGAATTGCTGGCGTTGTGCGGCCTGGATATACAGGGGATTCTTGCTAAGGTTGAAAAGTTTTGCGCGTAAGAATACCAAGGTAACAGCCAAATAAAAAGGGCGACCAACGGTCGCCCTTTTTTTATACCTACCGTAAGCTACGCGATACCTATCTTACTTAACTTTAGACTTTTGAAACCTAAAAGACTGTTTCAGTAGTATGTGCTGAACGCAGTGATGTGCATCGTTCGCGATTGATACGCTTCGTACCTTAACGTATCCTACGGACTGATTCTTCTGTAAATTTAACGTTATATATTTGAGATCATATACCTAATAATCTGTTTCAGATGCGGTACAATTGCGGTTAAAATTAAATAAATCATTGTTTTATTTAATTTAATTTCAAATAAAAAAGACATTCAACACAAACGAGCAAGATACTTCGCCTTAAATTATTCATTTGTTGGGCGAGGCTTAGAACTCCATCCGACAGGCGATTTTGTGTTAGGGTACCTCATCTTCATACCTGAAAATGAACCCTTTAATTTAGACGCTTATGAGGACTTAAAAGTATGTTAACCATCCTGACACTCCCCGTCTTAAACGATAACTACATTTATCTGGTTCACGACCCGGTATCGGGTGAAACCGCTGTTGTAGATCCCGCTGTTGCCCAGCCGGTTCTGGATGTTCTGGACCAAAAAGGCTGGCAGCTAACTACCATTTTTAATACCCATCACCATTCGGATCATGTGGGCGGCAACCTGGAACTGAAGCAGAAAACCGGCTGCACGGTTATTGCCCCCCTTTCTGACCAGCATAGAATCCCCGGCATTGATCGCGGCGTTGTTGACGGCGATGTTATATCGCTCGGCAAGCATACCGCCAGAGTTATCTCGACTCCCGGACACACCAGCGGTCATGTTGTTTATCATTTTGGAGGCGACAACACGCTGTTTTGCGGGGACACGTTGTTTGTAATGGGCTGCGGCCGACTGTTTGAAGGCACTGCAGAACAGATGTGGCATTCGTTACAGAAATTAAAGGCGTTGCCCACATCAACCCGAATCTATTGCGCCCATGAATACACACAAACCAATGGCCGGTTTGCTTTAACGGTAGAACCCGGTAACCGGCAGTTACAGCAAAGAATGGATGTCATCAATCAGCTGAGGGCAAACCGCTTGCCAACGGTGCCGTCGACGATAGAGCAGGAACTGGCGACCAATCCTTTTTTCAGGGAAGATAGTTTGGCCTTGCAGGAAACCATTAAGATGGTGAACAAAAAGCCGGCGGAGGTTTTTGCAGAAGTCAGGCGATTAAAGGACAATTTTTAACTGAAATCATAAAGATGCACCACGAACGACTGCATGGATGCAGGAGGTAGAGCACCAACAGTAGGCGCTTTAGGAGACGCAGGAGCGGTTGCCGAGGCACGAAGAACACGAAGTTTATATTTTTTCTTCGTGCTCTTCGTGCTCTTCGTGCCTTCGTGGTGAATTAATCAGTTCATTAACCCTTAGGTCTCATATGCGGAAACAACAGCACATCGCGTATTGACGGCGCATCGGCAAACAGCATGACCAGACGGTCGATACCTATGCCCTCGCCTGCCGTTGGCGGCATGCCGTGTTCCAGTGCGACGATATAATCGGCATCAAAGTGCATCGCTTCATCATCACCGGCTTCTTTTTCTTCGACCTGTTTTTGGAAACGCGCCGCCTGATCTTCGGCATCGTTCAATTCGGTAAAGCCGTTGGCAATTTCCCGACCGCCGACAAAAAATTCGAAGCGATCGGTGACATGTGGATTATCATCATTGCGCCTTGCCAATGGCGACACTTCGACCGGATAAGCGGTAATAAAAGTCGGATTCATCAACCGGCTTTCCACGGTTTTTTCAAATATCTCGATTTGAATTTTGCCCAAACCGTAACCGTCCTTGACCGGAATATGCAGATTTTTAGCCACTTCAACGGCCGCTTCACGGGTGGCGATATTTTCCGCCGTTAACTCCGGATTAAAGTGCAGAATCGAATCGAACACAGTCATGCGGTCAAACGGCTTGCCGAAATCGTATTGCTCGCCTTGATAAGTAATCTCCGTTTGCCCTAGCACTTCAACCGCGACACCGCGCAACATGGCTTCGGTTAAATCCATTAAATCATGATATTCCGCGTAAGCCTGATAAAACTCCAGCATGGTGAACTCGGGATTATGACGCGTCGATAATCCTTCATTGCGGAAATTGCGGTTAATTTCAAACACCCGTTCAAAACCGCCGACCACCAGGCGCTTTAAATATAATTCCGGTGCGATACGCAGATATAACTCCATGTCCAACGCATTATGAAAGGTGGTAAAAGGACGCGCCGTTGCCCCGCCGGGGATCATCTGCATCATCGGCGTTTCAACTTCCAGGAAATCGCGCTCGATCAGGAATTGGCGAATATAAGCGACCACCTTGGAACGGATCAAAAAAGTATTACGCGATTGCTCGCTCATAATCAAATCCAGATAACGCTGACGATATTTGATTTCCTGATCGGCAATGCCGTGGAATTTTTCAGGCAACGGGCGCAAGGCTTTGGTCAGCAGGCGAATATCATCGATCTTGACACTGAGTTCGCCGGTCTGGGTTTTAAACAATACGCCTTCCGCGCCGACAATATCGCCAATATCCCACTTTTTGAACTGCTCGTTGTAAAAGCTTTCGGGCAGCGCATCGCGAGTCACGTAAAGCTGTATTTGGCCGGACATATCCTGAATATGGCAGAAACTGGCTTTACCCATCACCCGTCGGGTCATCATCCGACCTGCCAGCTTTACCCGCAACGGTTCCGCTTCAAGCTCTTCCTTGGATTTTTCTCCGTATTCGGCCAACAGTTCGCCTGCAACCACATTCCGACGAAAATCGGTAGGGAAAGCAATGCCGCCATTTTCGCGCAACTCATTCAATTTGCTGCGGCGTTGTCTGATTTGTTCTTGTTCGTCTTGTTCGATTTCGGACATTTTATTTGTTAACTCTTAGTTTTAATATTTTTTATAAGCCGCTCTTCAAACTGGCTTCGATAAACTGATCCAGGTCGCCATCCAGAACCGCTTGGGTGTTGCCTGTTTCTACATTGGTGCGCAAATCCTTGATCCGCGACTGATCCAGCACATAGGAACGAATCTGGCTGCCCCAGCCGATATCCGACTTGGTATCTTCCAAGGCCTGAGCCGTTTCGCTGCGTTTCCGCATTTCCAGCTCGTACAATTTGGCTTTCAATTGCTTCATCGCCGTGTCGCGGTTTTTATGTTGTGATCGGTCGCTCTGACATTGCACGACGATGCCGGTCGGGTTGTGGGTCATCCGCACAGCCGATTCGGTTTTGTTGATGTGCTGGCCGCCTGCGCCGCTGGCACGGTAGACATCGACACGGATATCGGCGGGGTTGATGTCGATGTCTATATCGTCGTCGATTTCCGGCGACACGAACACCGAGGCGAACGAAGTGTGGCGGCGATTGCCTGAATCGAACGGCGATTTTCTGACCAAGCGATGTACGCCGGTTTCGGTACGCAGCCAGCCGAACGCATATTCGCCTTCGAACTTGATCGTGGCGCTCTTGATGCCGGCCACATCGCCTTGCGATTCTTCAATTAGTTCGGTTTTAAAACCTTTCTGTTCGCCCCAGCGCAAGTACATGCGTTCGATAATCGATGCCCAATCCTGGGCCTCGGTACCGCCGGAGCCGGACTGTATGTCCAAAAAGGCATTATTGGCGTCCATTTGCCCGGAGAACATGCGGCGGAACTCCAAGTCTGCGACTCTTTTTTCAAAATGCTCCAGATCATCGACGACGGTTTCAACCGTTTCTTCATCGTCTTCTTCAACCGCCATCAGCAGCAGTTCTTCAGCGTCGCTAAGGCCGCGTTCCAGGTCATTAATGGTGTTAACGATAACTTCCAGCTGGCCGCGCTCTTTGCCCAAGGCCTGCGCTTCTTCCGGGTTATCCCAGATTTTCGGGTTTTCCAGCTCTCTTAAAACTTCGACTAAACGCTCGCTCTTGACGTCAAAGTCAAAGATACCTCCTAAGGGCATCGCCACGGCTTTTTAAGTCGGCTATTTTGTTTTTGATCGGATTTATTTCTTGCATGGGGTGTATTTAACCAATGACAGTCAAGACCAAACGCACGTATGAACGCCGGTCGATAAAAACTTTAAACAGAGGGTGATTATAAACTATAAGCGAGGGCCGTTCATCCCAAGTTGCCGGCTTAAGGCCATTGGGACAACGACTTTAGCTATCAATCGACTAAAAACCGATTTCCATTCCCAATTTCAGGCACAGTTGCCGTTCTGCACGGCCTTTATTGACCGCAATTTCGACCAGACCGCTGGAGTTTTTATACCAGAAAGCCTGTTGTTCTTCGACAGCGCCGAAAGTATCGGCCTGTTTAATCGCAATATCGTGAATATTTAAAATCTTGCCTGCTAATCCTTCGTGATACCGCAAGCCGGTCATCGCATTGCCGTAATAATCGAAATAAACCACTTCCGCCAAATCTTGAGGCCAATCGCTTAAATCATTTCGGTCAAATGGCTGTAATAAATCATCTGCCGCATTGATGGCCAGCTTTGCGGCAACGGGGCCGAACAGATCCCTGCCGTGAAAGCTCATTGAGCAATGTTCCGGTTTCCAGATAATTTCCGACCATTGCGCATTTTGAGCCTGAACGGCGACGGTATTCAACAAGCCGTTATCCGGCCCGACAAACGTTTGTCCGTCAGCCTGTAAAACAACGGCTCTGCGTGTACTGCCAACGCCTGGATCAACCACGGCCAGAAAAATGCTGCCTACAGGAAAACTGTGCCGCAATGCGGCCAGTAAATAGGAACTTAATCGAGGGTCGGCTGTCGGAGCATTACTCAGCAAATTAATAACAGGGACATTGGGTGCTGTCAGCCGTAACACCGATTCCATTTGCCCGATATAAGGACCTGACGGCCCAAAATCGGTAAAAAGGACGATGCTGTTATTGCGCCAACACATCCAAACCGGCATTAAATGTCATAACCTGCTCTTCAGCTTGCTGGCTCCGCGTTAGCCCGGCAAAATCGAATAACTGCGTATCGGCCAACTGCGAAGGCGCGACATTTTGCAGACTGGTAAAAATGGTTTCCAAGCGCCCCGGAAACTGTTTGTCCCAAGTGTTTAACATGACTTTCATGGCCTGACGCTGCAGGTTTTCCTGGGAACCGCACAAGTTGCAGGGAATAATCGGGTAGTTTTTAAATGCAGCCAGACGTTCAATGTCTTTTTCACGGGTGTACGCCAAGGGCCGGATGATAATATTTTTCTTATCGTCGCTTAACAACTTGGGCGGCATCGCTTTTAATTTACCGCCGTAAAAAATATTCAGGAAAAAAGTTTCAAGAATGTCGTCGCGATGATGACCCAAGGCTATCTTGGTAATATTATTGGCTTCGGCATAACCGTATAAGGTGCCGCGCCGCAAGCGCGAACACAGACCACAGGTAGTGTTGCCCTCGGGGATAACCCGCTTGACCACGCTGTAGGTGTCTTTTTCGATAATATGATACGGCACATCCAGCGATGCCAGATATTCCGGCAGAACGTGTTCGGGAAAACCGGGCTGCTTCTGGTCCAGGTTGACCGCGATCAGCTCAAACTCAACCGGTGCGGTTTTTTGCAAGTGCATCAGGATGTCCAGCAGGGTGAATGAATCCTTGCCGCCGGATAAGCACACCATGACCTTGTCGCCATTTTCGATCATGTTGTAGTCGGCAATCGCATCGCCAACCGTGTGTCGCAAATGTTTTTGTAGTTTATTAAACTGGATTCTGGATTTTTGGTTTGGATCTGACATGGTCAGAGATATGAAGTATTTGAGAGAAAAGGATAAAAGCCTATCACCACGAAGACACGAAGGGCACGAAGTTTTATTTCTTCGTGCTCTTCGTGTCTCGGCAATTGCTCCTGCATTGCTCTACCTCCTGCATCCATGCAGTCGTTCGTGGTGAATAAAAGATTTCGTTAAGCGTTGTAACGCTGAAAGATCAGTGTAGCGTTGGTGCCGCCGAATCCGAAGCTGTTCGACATAATGGTATTTAACGTAATGTTGTCTTTACGTTCACGCACGATCGGAATGCCTTCCGCACCCGGATCAAGCTGGGTGATATTGGCCGATGCGCTGAGGAAGTTTTCTTCCATCATTAACAACGAATAAATCGCCTCATTAACACCCGCCGCACCCAATGCGTGACCTGTCAGCGATTTTGTGGAACTGACTAATGGCACGTTATCCTGACCGAATACGTTGCGCAAGGCTTCAAGTTCTTTGGTATCGCCAACCGGCGTACTGGTGCCGTGGGCATTGATATAATCAATCTTACTTCCGCCGATCGTCGCCATCGCCTGCTGCATGCAACGTACAGCGCCCTCACCTGAAGGTTGAACCATGTCGTAACCGTCGGACGTTGCGCCGTAACCGGTCAGTTCCGCATAAATCTTCGCGCCGCGCGCTTTGGCATGTTCCAATTCTTCGATCACCAAAACACCGCCGCCGCCGGAGATAACAAAACCGTCACGGGTTTCATCATAAGGCCTTGAAGCTGTTGTCGGCGTGTCATTATATTTGGAAGACAAAGCTCCCATCGCGTCAAATAACATCGACATGGTCCAATGCACTTCTTCCCCGCCACCGGCAAATACCACATCCTGTTTGCCCATCTGGATCAATTCCATCGCATGACCGATACAGTGAGCGCTGGTCGCGCACGCCGAACTGATTGTGTAATTGACACCTTTAATTTTATAAGGTGTCGCAAGACATGCAGTATTGGTGCTGGACATGCTTCTGGGCACCATATACGGCCCCACTTTTTTGATGCCTTTTTCGCGCAGAATATCAGCCGCTTCAACAATGTTCGAAGTTGAAGGCCCGCCGGAACCCATCACTAGGCCGGTTCTGAAATTTGATACATCAGATTCGTCCAAGCCTGAATCATCAATCGCCTGCTGCATGGCAATATAGTTGAACGCAGCGCCATCGCCCATAAAACGTTTTATTTTACGGTCGATAAATGCGTCTAAATCTATATTGATAGGCCCGTGTACATGACTGCGGAAACCCATTTCCTGATAAACGTCTGCAAAAGCGATTCCTGAACGGCCTTCCTTTAGGGAATCGACAACCTCTGTTCGATTATTCCCTATGCTGGAAACAATGCCTAAACCGGTTACTACGACTCTTTTCATTGTTAACGCCTCTAAAAATCTTCGGTGGAAGTAAATAAACCAACCCGCAAATCGGTAGCCTCGTATATCACTTTGCCATCGACTTCCATGGTGGCGTCAGCGATACCCATAACCAACTTCCGCATAATTACTCTTTTTAAATTGACCCGATAAGTCACTTTTTTGGCAGTAGGCAACACTTGTCCGGTAAATTTAACTTCACCCACACCCAAAGCACGTCCTTTACCGGGACCGCCCATCCAGCACAAAAAGAAACCGACCAACTGCCACATCGCGTCCAGCCCCAAACAACCGGGCATTACAGGATCGCCCTGAAAATGACAGTCAAAAAACCATAAATCCGGCGTTATATCCAGCTCAGCAATGATTTCGCCCTTTCCGTATGCACCACCTTCATCGGTAATAAGGGTAATACGATCCATCATTAACATATTCGGTAGAGGCAATTGCGCATTTTTCGGCCCGTACAGTTCTCCCCTGCCAGACTTCAACAATTCTTCGCGCGTAAAACTGTGCTGTTTCCCCATACTCTTTATATACCTTAACGTAATTATTATTATTCTAAACTGTGCATTATCTAACAGCCGTCAAAAAAAATCAGCTCAAATTTTAGCCGGGCAATACATCAAGCATCAATTCCTTCATCTTCAAGCCCTTTTTTTCGACTGCAGGGATGCCAGACGACTGCATGGATGCAGGAGGTAGAGCAACGCATGGAGCAGTTGCCGAGGTAGAGTCATGCATGGAGCAATTACCGAGTATGAGTTGCTGATAAATAATGGCGTAAGAAAGCACAGAAGTAACATATTTCCTGGTTTCTTTAAACGGGATAGTTTCTATCCAAATATCTGCCGGCATGGACGCAACACTCGGCAACCATTTTGACACCCGCCCGGAGCCCGCATTATAAGCGGCAATTGCCAAGGCAAAGTGCCCATGAAACTGTTTTAGCAGTTGCTTATAATAAAAAGCGCCGTACCTGACATTAACGTCAGGATTAAACAGACTGTTGTCCGACTGCCATTTTTCCTTTAAATCACGAGCTATCTGCATCCCCGTCCTGGGCATAACCTGCATTAAGCCGCGCGCGCCAACGGCTGACTCAGCATCCTTATTGAAAATGCTTTCCTGCCGAATCAGGCCGAAAACAATGGCCGGATCGAGATTATGCAAGTAGGCATTATTATGAACCTGACTCGAATAATAAACGGGAAATCGCAACGCCAGATCGTCCCAATAATCGGCTTTAACCAACGTAGCAATCGCGATTTGATCCTTGTGCCATTGCTGAGCCAATTTGGCAGCAATCATGCGCCGCTCCTTGCTCAGTTTTTTTACCGCATACCACCATTGCCGTTCGGCCTCCGCGTCCCTGTTCAGTACATTAAGTTCCCGAACCACTTTAAAATCAGTTTCATTGGCCAGCTTTTCGAGTTCATTTTCCGCCAGAAAAACCGGTTTGTTGGAAAATTGATAAGGCTTATGAACATTGTCGGCGGCCAGGAACCCGTAAAAACTCCGGTCTTCAGCGAGCTTGGTGTAGACATCCTGCGCTTGCAAAGAGCTCCCGGTTTGATCCAGCGACCTGGCCAGCCAGTATTGCCATTTAGGATCCAGCCGTTCCTGAGCCGTCAAACCCGCCAGCGCCTCGGCAACATGCTGCCAGTTTTGTTCCAGCAAAGCCGCCCTGACTTTCCATTCATTGATTTCCGCATCGACAACAGGCAATTGACTAAGGCGATAATAAGCGTCCGGTTTTCGGCTGCGTGCCAAGCCGATCGCGAGACTGCGATCCAGTTGCCGGACGGTTTGGTCATCTATCTGGAAAGCATGTTTTCTGTCGTCCCAAAGCTTAACAGCCAGACTCAAATCGGACTTTGCCAACCGATCAACGCCATGGGCGAAAAGCCGCCCCATTTGCGGACTCAAAAAGCCGCTATTTTCGATTAACGCAGGGCTTTGGTGAACTCGCAACCATACATCGGCAACATTCTGATCTGTACTACTCAGCGAACGGCGCACGTATTCGGCCACAGAGACATTATCTTTATTCAAGGCCAACTCAAATCGCCGCCAAATCAGTTCCGGCGTAAAGCCGGGCGACATCATCAATACCGACAACAGCGGATCACATTCTTCCGGCAGCGAATCCCCGGTAACCCACAAGCGTTTGGCTGCATTTAATGCCTGCTGTTGATTGCCCGTGTTATAGATTGCCAGATTGTACTGGCATTCAAGCGCAGTATTGTCTGTCACCTCATAATCCCGGATAAAATCGTTCCAACGCTCATTTTTAGCCAGATAATCCAGCCACTTAGACCTCAATAATCCGGCATAACGGGTCTCTTTATAGGCTGCTAAAAAAGCCAGAATCCGGTCGGCTTGCTGTAAATTATCTTTCAGCCACTGATATTGCAGATAGGGATATAGGGGGTAATCGATCAAGGCGGCGCTGATGTCCAAGATCGCAGCATTATTGCCCTGCGCAAGCAGTTTTTCCGCCTGCAAAAAGTCATTTCTTTGCTGGCTCAGAGTATTGCCAAGTACTGCACCGGAAAAAAGCACCAGACACAACAACAGTTTTCCACGCAGGCGTTTCATATTCCACTCACAGTAAATATATTCCTAAAAGATGTTTCAGACAGATATAATCAAGCGCTCGTACAAACATCCCTATCTAATCCCGTGCAATCAAAACAGGCTACCCAACCTTACAGTTGGAACACTATCTACCAAATTGCTTTAGAACACAAAAAAGAACTGATTGCCTCTCATTTTATCGCCATTCTGGCAACCATTGCCAGCGTTCCGGTGCCGTTGCTGATGCCGCTGTTGGTCGATGAAGTGCTGTTGCATAAACCCGGCATTATCATTAAAACCGTCAACCTGCTGTTCCCTGTAAGCTGGCAAATCCCCATTCTTTACATCAGCGTTATTTTGCTGATCAGCGTCGTCCTGCGCATTATTGCGATCATTTTCAACATCATTCAGTCCCGGCAATTTTCCTGCATTGCCAAGGATATTGTGTTCCGCATCCGCACTAACCTGATCGGGCATTTGCAAAACATTTCGATGTCCGAATACGAAAGCCTGGGTACCGGCACGGTGGTCACCCATCTGGTCAAAGACCTTGATACGATTGACACCTTTATCGGCACGACCGTCAGCAAGCTGCTGGTATCCGGCTTGACCATTATCGGCACCGCGGTTATTTTATTATGGATGCACTGGCAGCTGGGTTTATTTATCCTGCTGCTAAATCCCGTGGTTATTTATTTCACCCGAGTGATCGGTTCTCGCGTCAAAGACCTTAAATCACGGGAAAACTCCGCTTACGAAGTTTTCCAGCAATCCTTGACTGAAACGCTGGAAGCCATCCATCAAATACGCGCCAGCAATCGCGAGAAACATTATTGCCAGCAGCTGATCGAATCGGCCCGGTCGGTTAAGGATTTTTCGACCGCTTTCGCCTGGAAAAGCGATGCGGCAACGCGTTTGAGTTTTCTGGTATTCCTGTTCGGCTTTGACGTATTTCGCGCCTGCGCGATGCTGATGGTGTTTTATTCCGATCTCAGCATCGGGCAAATGCTGGCGGTGTTCGGTTATCTGTGGTTCATGATGGCTCCTGTGCAGGAAATCCTGAGTATCCAATATGCCTTTTATGCGGCCAAAGCCGCGTTGACCCGCATCAACCGCCTTAATGCCCTGAAACAGGAGCCGCATTACCCTCACCTTGAAAACCCGTTTTTAAATAAAAAAACCGTCTCTTTACGCGTAGAAAATCTGCATTTTAGCTACAGCGATGACCAATTCGCCGGGAGCGAATCGGCATTTACCCGCAGGGTGCCGGGCAGGACAGACCGGCATGAAAAAATACTCGACGGCATCCAGTTAAAAATCAAGGCTGGCGAAAAGGTTGCCCTGGTTGGCGCCAGCGGCGGCGGCAAATCGACCTTGATCCAAACCCTGATCGGCCTCTACCCGCCCGACCAAGGCCAGATTTATTTCGACGAGGTCCCCATTGACCGCATCGGCCTCGAAGTGGTCAGGGAAAACGTCGTCACCGTGCTGCAACATCCCGTCCTGTTTAACGACACCATCCGCGCCAACCTGACTTTGGGCAAACCGGCTACCGATGCCGTATTATGGAATGCACTGGCTATCGCGCAATTAAACGACGTCGTGCAGGATCTGGACAAAGGACTGGACACCATCGTCGGTCGGCAGGGCATGAGACTTTCAGGCGGTCAGCGGCAACGCATGGCCATTGCCAGAATGATCGTCGCCGATCCCAAAGTGGTCATACTGGATGAGGCCACCTCGGCGCTGGACAGCGAAACAGAGCACAAATTGCATCAAGCGATGGCGGAATTTTTAAAAGGCCGCACCACCATCATTATCGCCCATCGCCTGAGCGCCGTTAAACAAGCCGATCATGTTTATGTTTTTGAACAAGGTCAAATCTGCGAACATGGACAGCATGAAACCCTACTCAGCCAAAACGGCCTTTATACAAAACTTTATGGCGAGTATCAGTGAGACAGGTGAAAGGTGTAAGGACAAATCAACTCCCTTAAGCCGCCTTTAACCTTGCCCCTTTAACCTAGAAAACCTATGACTGAAAACTACGACCTACACTGCCACTCTACCGCTTCCGACGGCGCATTATCGCCCACGGCAGTCGTGCAACGCGCCCATGAATGCGGCGTCACCTCGCTGGCTTTAACCGATCACGATACCGTCTCGGGCCTCAACGAAGCCCAAACTGCGGCAGATACCGCAGGCATCAAATTAATTCCCGGCATAGAGCTGTCAACCAGCTGGCAGAATAAATGTTTTCACATTGTCGGGCTGGGTATCGATCCTGCCTATCCGCCGCTTGCCGAGGCCACCCGCAACCTGCAAACCATGCGCATCGAACGCGCCGAAAAAATCGCCGATAAGCTGGAGAAAAAACGTATTCCCGGCGCACTGGAAGCCGTCAAAAAAGCCGCCGGAGAAGGCATGATCACCCGCACCCATTTCGCCGACTTCCTGCTTTCGCAATTCCATGTATCCACCCAGCAGGAAGCTTTCGACCGCTATCTTGGCGCCGGAAAAGCCGCTTTTGTTGCGACGACCTGGTCTGACATGGAGCTGGCAATAAACTGGATTACCGGGTCCGGCGGCGTTGCGGTATTGGCACACCCTTTGCGCTACAAACTGACCGCCAGTTGGATGAAACGGCTGTTAGCCGCATTCAAGGAAGCCGGAGGCCAAGGCATCGAAGTCGTAACGGGTCGGTATAATAGCGACGAAATAAAACTGGTTGCCGGTTACGCAACGCGCTTTGAGCTGGCCGGCTCCGTCGGTTCCGACTTTCACAACCCGGCCAATCAATGGGTGGAATTAGGCCGACTTGCACCTTTACCCGAGAAAATAAAACCGGTATGGGAACTGCTTAATTAATGTCCAACCGTAACCCCAGCCTGTTAATGAGAGCTATCCTATGAACTTTTGGGAAACCAAGAAACTATCTGAAATGACCACCGAAGAATGGGAGTCATTATGCGATAACTGCGGAAAATGCTGCCTGCACAAGCTGGAAGACGAAGACACCGGCGACATCTACTTTACCAGCGTCGTCTGCAACCTGATCGATCTGGATACTTGCCGCTGCACCCGTTATACCGAGCGCACCCAATTAGTCCCCGAATGTCTGGACTTAAAACAGCACGACTTTGCCGAATACAATTGGCTACCGGCAACCTGCGCTTACCGGCTATTGAGCGATGGCGAAGAACTGCCATCCTGGCATCCCCTGCTATCAAAAAGCGCCGAAAGTGTTCAGGATGCCGGTGTTTCAATCAGCAGCTATGCGATGAAAGAATCTGAAATCGATGACCTGGAAGACCACATTATCGAATGGCTGGAGTAATGTTTCACAAATCGTCGTCATTCCGGCAGGGATTGCCGGACCCGTTAGAGCGCGAAGCGAATCCAGAGCACAGGGATGAGAAAAACAGTTATGTAGATACGGATCGTGCAATTAAAAGAAGTTATTTCATCTTGGAAGGTAGATGGATTGTCTCACCGGCAACCATGAACGCGCCTTCCCCCAAATGATGAATCGTCTGCGGATGTTCCCTCCGTGGGTCAATCCAGGCTTTAACAACCTCAAGGATAAAGAGATTGTATTTGGCAACCATCGTCTCATCGACGACCCTGCATTCAAGATTGGCATAGCATTCGTCGATAAGCGGCGCATCGACACACGAAGCGGCCACGGGCGTGAGACCAAACTCCTTGAACTTGTCGACCGTTCGTCCTGAGCAGTTCCCGCAGTCTACGACCTGTTTCGACAACTCCACCGTTGGAATGTTGATTACGCATTCCTTGCTTGCTTTCAAGCTATCGAATGTGAAGTCCCCATTGCTGATTACGCAACCTACCAGCGGCGGTTCAAACTCCATCATGGTGTGCCATGACATAGTCATGATGTTCGCCCGGCCCTCCCTGGCGGTGGAGACCAGTACGACCGGCCCCGGTTCAAGCAGACCGTAGACCTTGGACAGGGGAAAGGATTCTTTCGACATATCGACACCTCTTGTTTTCTGGCAAATACGCTATAGACTGCGTTTGATTTTTGCGAAAAGCTGATTATAAGTGAATGTAGATCGGGTACCAAAAGTAGGCGCTTTAGGTGATATATTTTTATTGCCTGACATTCAGACGGCGGATGGTGGGACGGCGGACAAATTCGCCATGTTTTTTCTATTAAACTTAATAAATGCTATTGTGATCAGGGGTTGTAGCAATTTTTTTAAAGGCAAAACATATATGAAATTACGTCTCCTTGGCAAAATAGCCATTTATACAATAGTCACTCTTTTCTTTATCACTCCCGTTTACGCGCTGGAAGACCCTGTGGGCGTTCCTATGGGCGAAATCCAGTATGGAGATCCAAATGGCGAGCAAGGCTATGCTCCCGGCGATGGAACAAACATAGGTTCAGACACCGAAGCTTATGGCAATCTTCAGGATACGGCTGCGGGAGGCAGCGACGCGGCAAATACTACGTTCGACGGCTCCCCATCTAGTTATGGTTCAGCGGAAGGTAACATTGGTACAGTTGCCGAACCGAACCAATGATCGGCGCGTCCCGCGGTAAAAATAGTCTTGTAGTGTGTTCCGACAAAGTATTCCGCTGGTTCCCAAGCTCGTAGGGCGTGCTGAGCTTACAAAGCGCATCAATCGCGAATGACGCGCTTCACTGCGCTCTGCACACATCCTACATACCTTGCTTTTTAGCCACATGATACTAATGACAACAAAATAGCCAGGCAGCTAATATTTATTTATATGCGGATCAAGATGAACGATATGCCCATGATCGTCAAAATAAACGGTAATCATTGACACATTCCGGCACTGTCGCAATTCATCGGCTTTCACTTGATAAAACGCGCACAGCTCTGCGTCGTTAACAATTTTATGAGCTGCCGGAAGCATCGCCCTGCTCCGGAATTTGCGATAACTTATCCAGCATAACCAGAGCGCAACCATTACCAACAAAGTTACAACGTAAATCTGCATCAGCTCCAGCAGGCTTTTATAACCGCCAAACCAGCGCATTTCGTTGATCATCTTTCTATCGCCCAGCACCCAGCTGCTTAAAGTGACCAAGGGAATCAACAAATAAACCCACATAACCCAGCAGACGGCCCAAACAAATAAAGCCCCTGCCCGTTTTTGCAGGCTTTGCAGCTGCGGGACGTTAATAATGTATTCTTTCATTTCTCGCGCAAGCCTCTGTCCACAGTGACCCATATCGCACGTTGTCCGCGTTTCTTTTTTATCGCCCGAATCGAACCGACAATGGTGGTGCCGACGTTTATCAGCCAGTACACTAGGGGATACCAGACCATCCAGTAATAATACCGCGCGACGCCGCCGGTACGGGATTCGTAATGCGAATCTATGAACAGGCTGACGCCGAATTGTATAAGACAGGTCAGGCTCAGCAACATGCTGGTCCAGTTGGGACTTAGATCGTGCAACGATTCGCTGGTCGATTCGTTAAACAATGCCACGGGTGCGTAAAGCACATGCAGCAGTATCAAGAACGCCCAGAAGATGCTGATCAGGCATTCGCCGTATAACAGCCACATACCGCGGGACGACCAGCGAAACAGATCGCGAAAATAGCGCAGCAACACTTCGGTTCCGCCCTGCGCCCAGCGTGATCGTTGCTTCCATAAGCCATGCAGGGTTTCCGGCATCAACACCCAGCACAAGGCGTTCGGTTCGAAGTAGATCGACCAGCCGGCCAGCTGTAACTTCCAGCTGATGTCGATGTCTTCGGTGACCATATCGTTGCTCCAGTAACCGACATCGTGCAGTGCGGATTTTCTAAATGCCGCAATAACGCCGGAGACGGTGAAGACCTGTCCGTAAGACCGTTGCGCCCGTTTGATCATGCCGACGATGGCTGAAAATTCGCCAACCTGAATCCGGCCTAACAGTGTGGAGCGGTTACGTATGCGGGGATTGCCGGTGACCGCGCCGACATTCGGGTTATCCTGAAAATGCCGCACCATCCAGGCGACGGCTTCGGGAGCCAGCAACGCATCGCCGTCGATGCAAATCAGGATTTCATTGTTGGCCAGTAACGCGGCGGTACGCAAGCCCATCGCCTTACCCTGATTGGTGTGCAAATTGACCACGCGTAGTTGCTGATGCTGTTCGGCCAACTCCTGCAATATTTCCAGCGTGTTGTCCTTGCTGCCGTCATTAACGGCGATAATTTCGAAGGCCGGGTATTTCTGCCGCAGCAAAATTTCCACGGTTTCGCGAATATTGTCCCCTTCGTTATAACAGGGAATCAAAATCGAAACCGGCGGCTGCTCGGTTAATTCGGGCAGGTGTTCGGCATTGCCTTGCTGACGCCATTCATGACGAAAATAAAAAATCATCGCGCCGAACATCCAGATGTAGGCCATAAACAAAGGATAGTAATAAATGAATCCTTCGATGGCGCCATCCAGCGGTTCCCATGCAGTCACAAAATCATGCCATTGGCTCTGTAGTATTGCGATCACGTTTTGCAATGAAATATTCATGGTTTTTCAGGGCAAACGGCATCGCCCGCCCTATTCAGGTTGATTAAAACAAAATTCATGATTAAGGCTGGATAGGAAGTGAGAAGTGTTGTTGTAAATCAGCCAGGCGCGGCTGATCCTCAAAAACATTGTCAGGATAATAGCCAATGTGGCTGGCGCCCAATTTTTTCAGCAACTCCAGTTGCCCGATAAAGACCGGCATCGGAATTTTCTGCCCAGTTTTCCAATTGATCGATTGCAGCTCGAACACAGTTTTTTTAAGGCCGTCGGGCTGTTTAGCCGCTGTTTTTACCAATTGCGTGAGCCACCGTTTGGGGTTTTCCACCTCTTCCATAAACGGCATGGCTTCGATGGCGACATAATCGTAATGCGTTAAAAAGGATTTAAACGACTGCGCGTACCATTCTTCGCTGTAAGGCTTTAACAAGGGCAGCGCATAAAAATTACGCGCGGTCTTTATGCCGGGTCGATAAATACGCACCCGACTTGCCAGCTCGTCGGTAAATTGGTTAATCAATTCGGTTTTATGCTGCGCCCACGTCATGCGCATTTTGCTGGTCGCATGCAACTGTTCGAATTGATCGGGCAGGCCCCACGCCTCTTTCGTATAAGCCAACGCTTGCGGCGATACATCTTCATAATCCGATAAAATGCCGTCGTCGTGAAACAGAATGCCGTCAAAACTACAATGCTTGGCCAAGTCTTCGTAAATTTCGGCTACGTACTGACGCGCTTCGGGATTAAACGGCGATAACCGAGTATAAACATGGCTGGCGTTTTGCGCCTTGCCGTCCCGCCATTCCTGAACATACCAGGATTCAGGCGCTTTGCCTTGATAGGCCATAATCGGCATCCAGGCATAAACTTTCACTCGGGCTACGGTTTTTAATTGCCAGGCAACGCGGCTGAACAAGTCCTGTTTTACCGGCAAATGGCGATTGGGAAAATATAACGCATCGGCGTTGCCGTCGCCGTCAGGATCGGCATAGGCTTGTAAATAAACCGTGTTGATATGCATGTCTTTGATGCGTTGAATCGCGGCATCCAGATTATGCTCGGTTTGCTCGGGGTCTTCATCGTAAAGATAATCCAGGTCCAGATGCGCTACCCGCAAAGACCTGCCGGTACGCATCCCGGTCACAAGCTCCGCAAATTGGCTGAGATCGGGATTATCGACCATAATCAAGCGACGCAACGCGCTAATATCCGCCACCGTATTAAAGCCGTCCACCAGCCCCATCGTCATCGGCATTCCGGCTTCACGCGACGCCTGCACGGCAATTTGGTTATATTCTCCATACGGCCAAACCATGGCCCTGGGTCTGACGCCCGCATGTTGAAAGATGAACTCGGCGCTTTTCAACAGAGCCGCATTGATGCGTTCGCGATACTGCTCGTCGGTTTCGTAAACCAGCATCGGGTCGTCATACAGCCGGGTAACCGCCGCTGCCTGAGAATTGGCTTGCGGATTGGCATTCACGCCTTTATGCAGGTCGTAACTGTGCGAGGCGACCTCTACCAAACCGGACTGCACCATTTCTCTTACCTGCTCCCAGTTGAGCAATGGCTTGCCCGGCTCGTCCGCCGTGACGTTGCCGTCCATCCAGGTTCCCACCAGCGCAACCGTAGCCGGATAATGATGCTTCTTTAATAGCGGGAAGACGCGGGTATAAAAGCTCAGATAGCCGTCATCAAAGGTCAACAGCGCGGCTTTATCGGGTAACGTATCTTTCCCCGCTGCTGCATCGAGAATATTTTGCACGCTGACAATCTTGTAGCCGTTTTGTTTCAACCAGCCTAGATGCTCTTCAAGATGATCGACACTGACATCCATCGAATTAAAAGGCGGCTTGGCGCCTTCCGCCCCGACGATGTCGTGATAATTGAGAACCAGAAAGTGATGCTCTTTGGCAGTGGCGTAACCAAAAAAACCGATAAGAAAAAACAACAAAAACGCTTTATTTAAGTAATTGACTGCGGTAACAGGTGTAAAAATGGTCATGACATCCGGATTGAAAAAAGAAAAACTCGCCAACGGGTGACAATATTAACCGAAAAATGTGCAAACCGGATTGAATAATCGGTTGAACATGACTGCATGATCGGCTCCCGACCACAAAATCCGCCCAACTAGCTGTTACTTAACAAAAAAGTCTATTATTTCCATGCGATAAATAAACGCCGCCCAGCCCTCTTGATATGTCTGAATTAAAAATCAAGATCCTCGTCATAAAAATCACCGAGCTGTTCCTGCAAACGTTTTTTCTCCCAATACAGCTCAATTTTTCTGCGCGCAGCCATCTTTTTTGCCGCCCGCTCACTTTCGTTAGGAAGCGTTATATATTCACCGCTCAAACCCAAATCGAAGCCTTCAATATCGAGATCAACTTCATCTTTGCTTTTGTCGGCACCGACTTCAGGCGCGGATTTATCGGGTACGGATTTAGATACTTTCATAGTCGTAATTAATCTGGCTTTAAAAATTCACTTTTTAATTACTTATGACAAGCTTGTAAAGCGAAATTTTAATTCCGCCATAATAAAAGCCCGTGATAAACGAGAGGTCGGATATTCATTTTTAAAAAATATCAATTGCTTGGGAGAGCTATACCTAATCAGCGCTTTCGTTTTTTATCTGTCACAGTGTATTTCTCGGTTCATCAACCATATTTTTTTACCTTACGACTTTTTTAAAGATTACAATGCCCGACATACTGGACCACCTTACTTAACGACACACCGTAATCTATGAAAGCAAGCGTACAAATTTTAATCGGTATGGCATTTATTGCACTGACAGCCTGTTCGACTCAAGAGGTCAAACAGGACGCAAAAGCCGTCTCGGCTCCCGATAAAGTACCCGCAATACATGAGGATTCATCGCAATCAGGTCCAAATCCACCGCTGACCTGGGTTAAAGGCAACAAAACATTAAACCTGGTCAGGATCATGGATGGCGGAGCCTGCAAGAATGATTTTCAAGGCGCTAAAGGCGCATTTCTTGTCTACGCCGATCCGACCGATATAGAGCGAATTAAACGCGACAAAGGGCCGCAAGTCTTCAGCGACTTCGAAAACAAAATTCAAACCTTTGCGACAGAAGCGTTGCAGGAAGCCATCAATACAACCAATCTCGCGGAAGATCCTTTTGCCTTGGGTGCAGACGAAGCCCAAGAAAAACTGACGAAACAATTGTCCAATAACTTCCGTAATAGCGTGGCTGATGCCGTTAAACTATTCCAAAAAGAAACAACCTTGACGATTGATGTTGTTCCCTTTGCCCCGTCATTTATTTTTTATCAACAAGGCTGCGAAGCCACGCATTCGGAGCCGGAGAACTAGGATTACAAGGTCTTCCGGGCTTTTCATCAGCGAACAAACAAGAGGTGAGCCATTATGGGTTGGAGAGAACGTACACATGAAGACACTTATTCCGATGCAGATGTCGAACAGCGTCTAAAGGAAGAGTTGCCGCACTGGTATCTTGAAAACGGCTGGATTCGGCGCAAATACAAAACCAGCGGCTGGAAAGCGACGCTGATGGTTGTTAACACCGTAGGACACTTGGCTGAGGCGGCATTCCATCACCCTGACCTTACCGTTTCTTATGCCTTTGTGATCGTTAAACTAATGAATCATGCGGCTAAAGGCATTACCGACAAGGATTTTGAATTAGCCCGTAAAATCGAAGAGGTGGTGATGTGGCAGCCCGGCAAAGAGGGCGGCGCATTAGAAGGCACGCCCGATGACCCGCGGTTTAAATACATCAAATATGATTAGGCCGAATTAACACTATCGTTAATCGAGCACTAAATGTTGGGTTGCCAAACCGCAGGCAACCCAACCGGCTTTTAATCCCGTCATTACTGACGGGGAATCCCACGAATTTCAAAAACCGGGATAATGACCGCGCTTAATTTAGCCAGTCATACGTCCTATCTTTCGAGACTTATCGCGACCACGCTCTCTAAACACCTACAAATTTTAAGTTTTTTTCTCGCTAAAACTGGCAAATATTCAAATGCTATCTATTCTTTGTCACACTTTAGTTGAGAATTGATGAATGACCCTATACCGCCAATTGATTGCTTGCAGCAACGAACAAAATAACACCAATGAACCCACCGAATTTAATGTGTTTTTGTTGTCGGACTCAGATGCTTTTAACTTTACCGATAGCAAGTTGCCAGATAATTTCTTAAAAAATCTTGTTTTTCTTGTTGCCAAAAAGCCCAAACGATTAATCACCCACATTCAGCGCATTCACCACTGTTACCAAGCAAATTTACAGGAGCCGCTTTTTGCTGCACTGGTTGATTTACTGGTTGTTTTAAATGGACGGGGAAAAGCCATCAGCCGGCGGATGATAATTGGGACAAAATCAAAATTGTCAGATGATCAATATAAGAAGCTGCAGACATTCATGACTGAGGATTTTGACGTCTCACTGCTGTCCGGGAATCAATACTCTGTTTTTACAAAAGGCCTGGTTGGAACCGGAAATCTGGTTCAACAGATTGAAACGCCTGATAAGCAAACATATGACCCGCTGGTCCTGGCTCACGATTATATTGAATATAGCCAACTCGATGAAGCAAAGGACGTGCTGGAAAAAGCCATCGTCAATCAACCGCAGAGACTGGAACTGCATCAGTGCTTATTAGAACTTTATAAATCGACTCTCGATACTTCGGGATTTACAACAATGTTCAATATTTTAGCGGGCCTGGATGTGGCAATGCCCAACGACTGGAGTACCTTACAGGCGTTTTTTAATGAGCGTAAAAAATGAGTGATAAACGCAAAAGCCCTTTAAAAACCGCTCTCCACGGCATGGATGAAAGAGCTTATAAAATGATGGCGATGTATCTTCAAGGACCGTGTAAAGGGGCAGCTGTTGTTGTTGAAGACCTGAAAGCTGAAATTGACATTATCGATGCCGATTCCGTAAAAGCCAAAACGCTGCTCAAGCAGAGACTGACTGAATCGGCTAGGCCGATTATTGCATTATCCCTACAGGAACTGACCTTTGAAAATATTTTCTATGTAAAAAAACCAGTCAAGACCTCCGACCTACTGTCCGCCTTGAGCGAAGCCCGCGCGATTTTATCCGTAAAGAAAAAGTCGGATAATCAAGTTAACTCCTGTACGCAAAATGCAGCCTCACGTCAGTCACAGAACCCGGTTACCAAGCCTGAAAGTCTTTTATCACCAGAAAAAGATCCAGTTAAAAAGCAGGCTACGAAGACTGACGAACAGAAAAAAACCTCAAAACATCAAACGGCAATGCAGCTTGATGAGGGAAAATTTAATGCATTTATAGGATCCGTTCCAGGTTTGGATGTAAATGATCCTAAGCAATTTCCCGATGCAACTTACAACCCTAAAGATTATTTTCAGGGATACGTTCAGTCAGCCTTAATGGTCGCTGAAGCCAAAAAACAGGTAATGCGCTTAAACTCAGGCTGGAAGCCGCTTATTATTTTTCCTCATAACCATGAAATCTGGCTTGATGCCGATGACAAACAACTGAGAGCTTTTGCCGGTGTGGGAATGAATAAAATTTCAGGACCGGGGATGACGCTTACTCCTGAGGAATCAATTACGGCATCAGTTCAAGAGAGCTTAGAAAAAGTCCATGACCAGGATGCCTTTCTGTGGAAGCTTGCTGCGTGGACGTCTAAAGGACGTTATCCAGGCGCTCTGGATATTTACAGACCGGTTTTTTTAAAGCACTGGCCGAATTTTACCCGCCTTGTAGTCACGCCTCATGCATTAAGGATTTCAGCATTACTTATGGCAAGCCCAAGAACTTTACCTGAAATCGCTGAAGTTTTAAAAATCAAACCACAACATGTGTTCGTATTTATCAGCTCAGCTTATGCGCTCGGCTTGATTGGACAAGCTAAAAGAGAAGCGGATGAAATCGTTCAACCATCAGTCGTCAAAAAAACTGAGCAACAGAGTCTGTTAAGTAGAATTATCGGAAAATTGCGTGCAAATAAATCATAGCGTTGGAGCAATATGAGTCATTACAAAATTATTTTTACCGGCCCGGTGGGTGCGGGTAAAACAACGGCCATCGAATCAATCAGCGATACACCGCCAATTAAAACGGATGCTTCTGCCAGTGACATGACGAAGACCAAAAAATCATCAACAACGGTAGCCATGGACTACGGCATTATGAACCTTACCGGCGGTGAGAAAATTCATCTTTATGGCACACCCGGGCAAGAACGTTTTGATTTTATGTGGGATATCCTGACAACAGGCGGCATAGGTCTGATTTTGCTGCTTGATAACACCAGAGCGGATCCTTTTCAGGATATGAAATTCTTTCTGGATTCATTTCAGCAATTTATAGCTGAAACTAATGTGGCTATTGGAGTGACCCAAATGGATCTGAGTAATAAGCCGACCATTAACGATTACCATACCCAGTTGCAAGGAATGGGCATAAAACCACCGGTATTTTCTGTTGACGCCAGAGTCAAAAATGACGTGTCTCTTTTAGTGCAGTCATTGCTGTATTCTCTGGACCCCGGAATTGAGGCATGAAGCATGAACGCCTATTCGTTAACAGAAGGGTTATACCTGTATCCAACGCCGGCCGGTGCTTATTATGCTGCCTGTTCTGTGGAAACTGATAAGCCGCGTCAATTTTTAAGAGCATTACTAAAACAGCAGCAAACCTGTGCGCTCAATGTAGCCAATTTGCAGCAGCTGATGGGCCAGGATGAAGAACAAAAATGTATGGAATTGCTGCATCATTGCCAGAAGCTAGGCTGGGTTCAGGGACTTGATGCCGTACTTGAATATCCGCAGGGCGCACTGGAAGCAATCTTGCCTGAACTGTTAAGTAAAATTTCAGAACATGGCAAAGTGTTATTAGCCGATAGCCAAGGTTTCTATCTGGTCAGTAATGGATTTCCCCATGAGGTTGCCGAAGAACTATCGGCATTAAGCGCTGAAATTGCAACCGTGCACGAGCGCCGATCCGGCTTATTGATGAACAACATGGGACTGGCAAGCCACGCCTGGGCAGTCATTGACGCAACCGGGAATAGTCAGGTTGGGTTCTGGCCGTTATTTATCGGTAATAATCGTTTTGTTGTAGCCATTTCAGGAATCCCTCATTTTAACCAGCCGGAATTTGTTTCTCTGGTTTGGGCATTAAGCATACGTTATGCGACTAAATAACATTGAATCTAAACTTACAATCACAAGCTTACCGAAGAAGAGGAAATAAAAATGCGAGCAGATATGCTGACTTCTGTATTAACAGAACTTAATGGTACTTCAGCAGATATACAGGCATCAGGCGTCATATCAACCGATGGACTGATGATGGCTTCTGTATTACCGACCGGCTTGGATGAAGACAGGGTTGGCGCGATGAGCGCAGCCATGCTCTCTTTAGGCGACCGAACCGCTAAGGAATTGGCAAGAGGTACATTAGAGCAGGTGTTAATTAAAGGTGCGTTGGGATATGTACTGATGACTTATGCGGGCGAAGAAGCGGTCTTAACGGTCATGGCGAAGCCTAATGCCAAATTAGGCCTGATTTTTCTGGATGTAAAACGCGCAGCAGAGAGCATTGCTGACTTGTTATAGACTACTTATTAAGAGGACAGCCAATGCTTCACGATATGAAACCTGAGGATATAGTCGGAGATTACCAAGAGGTTACCCTAAATCTCTTCGGCAATATGACGCGTAAGATTTTATATACCCAAGTTGAAACACCTTATCCTGACGGTAAACTTATCGTATCAACTACTGATCCGAGTGGTGTGATCACTCATGTGAATCAGGCTTTTATTGAAATGTCGGGATATACGAAAGATGAACTTATCAATTCGCCGCATTCAATATTAAGACACCCGGATATGCCGCCGGCGGCCTTCAAAGACCTATGGGACACCGTACAAAAAGGGAGTAAATGGCAGGGGTTTGTAAAAAATCTGCGTAAGGATGGCGGTTATTACTGGGTCAAAGCAACAGTCATCCCCAATGTCCGAAATGGTAAGGTAACGGGTTATACCTCCGTACGCCGAAAACCCTCTCGAACCAAAGTGGAAGAATGCATAAAGCTTTATCCGACTTTGTTTTAATCCACACGGAACCTAATCATGTCGAATTTATTTACAATCAGTCCAGATTTTTCCCCTGATCGCATTTCCGGTTGGTATATTTTTAACACCTGGTTTCAAAAGCAGACAGGAGAAGCCATCCATTTGAAAATGTATGACAATTTTCATAGTCAGATAGCGGCTATCAAAAATGATGAAATTGATTTAATTTATGCCAATCCCTTTGATGCCGCGATGCTGGTGCGTGAAAAAGGCTTTTTACCCTTGGTAAAACCCTTTGGCAAAACTGATGAAGCTATTATTGCCGTCAACGCCAAAAATACCGTAGAAGACGTGGCCCATTTGTCACCCGGTATCCGGGTTGCCGTTACTGAAGACCCCGATGTTCACTTGATGGGCATGATCATGCTGGAGCCTGGCGATTTGGATGCCAACAATATGAATATCGATATTTATGATACTTATGTTCTAGTTGCAAAACATTTGTTACGCGGGGATGCCGATGTAGGCATTTTCCTGGCTGAAGCTTATGATGATTTATCGAATATGATTAAAAGCCAACTGAAAATTTTGGTTCGCAGCCAGATTAGCGTTATTCATCATTCACTGATGATCGGGCCGAAACTGGCCGGAAAACGGGATGAATTTCAAAGCCTGCTAGTAAAAATGAACAATGATGCAAAAGGAAAAGGCGTTTTGGAAGGCTTGGGATTTGACGCCTGGATTGGTATTGAAGATGAAGAGATGGAATTTATGATCGATCTTATGGATACATTGAATACTTAAAAATAACGTCAACCGCTATTCGTTATGGAAACGAGCATCAGAGAACTAATAACAACGAGCCCGGGGACAAATTATAGCGGCACCAAAAATAAAGTGGATGCTATAAGAAACGGATACAAAAATGCATATTGGGGTAGATGCGCCATGCATCAACTTAAGAGAATGAGGGAATATAAAAAAGCAGGCATTCAACAACTATGCAGTTTGAACGCCTGCTTATACCTTTATCCTGCTTAAATCTATGCGCATAGGGTTCACTGCTTGGTTTGATTGTAATGGCTTAGACTTGACCTCATAAACAACACAAGCAAGACTACCAAAACCTACGCCCGGCTACTCAATTATCTTTAGTTTTAATAAGTGTACGCGCCGACTATCCGCCCTGATCACTTCAAATTTCATGGCGCCCACGACAAGACTCTCGCCTTTTTTGGGCATGTGTTCAAGCTGACTGACAATAAAACCGCCGATGGTATCATATTCATCAGTTGCCAGATGCGTGGAAAAGTATTCGTCAAACTCATCCATAGGCGTCAGCGCTTTAATCATATATTCATTTGAACTACGCTGAAAAATATAGCCTTCGTCTTCATGATCATCGTGTTCGTCTTCAATCTCGCCGACGATTTGTTCTAACACATCTTCAATGGTGACCAAACCTGCCGACTGGCCGTACTCATCGACAACAATCGCCATGTGATTACCGTTGGTACGCAATTCTTTAAGCAACACATTCAAGCGCTTGCTTTCCGGCACAACACAGGAAGGCCGCATTATTTCATGTACTTTCAGGGTTTTATTTTCCAAGATGCGGGCCAGCAAATCCTTGGCTAACAGGACGCCAACCACCTTGCTCCGGTCTCCGTCAATGACCGGGTAGCGCGAATGTCCAAACTCGGTAACCAACGGCATGATGGTCTCCAGCTCGGCATCTTTAGGTACGACAACCATTTGTACGCGGGGAATCATAATATCCCTGACCCGCATTTGAGACACCTGCAAAACGCCTTCAATCATGGATAACGCATCCGTATCCAATAAGCGTTTTTCCCGTGCTTCTCTTAATATTTCAAGTAGATCTTCAAGGTCTTGCGGCTCCCCAGTCAGTAAATGGCTGATTTTATCAACCCAGCTTTTCTGCGGGGAGTTTCTACTTGGGGGTTGTTCATCACTCATTTATCGTTTACCTCTGTATAGGGATTATTTATATGTAATTTGTTTAAAATGGCTATTTCTTTGTTTTCCATAAGCTCGGCCTCATCATCGTCGATGTGATCGTAACCTAATAAATGCAACACACCATGCACAATGATATGCGCCCAATGATGCGCTAACAGCTTGTCCTGTTCCAGCGCTTCTTTTTCCAGTACCGGGGCGCATATAACCAAGTCGCCCAGTAAATCCAGCTCAATACCTTCAGGCAGGTCAACCGGAAAACTGAGGATATTGGTCGGGCCCGATTTATGGCGATACTGTTCATTGAGTTCGGCGCTTTCCTGTTCATCGACAATGCGCACCACAATCTCTGTGTCCTGCTCATAATCGTCCAACGCCGTATCGACCCAAAGCTGGATTTGTTGCTGATCCGGCTGGCCTGCCGATTCAAAAACAGCCTGAATTTCTATTTGGTTCACGACTCGGCCTTGTTTGCCTTCTCATAGGCCTCATAAGCACACACAATACGCTGCACCAAGGGATGCCTGACCACATCGCGCGCCTCAAAAAAGGTAAAACTGATGCCTTCCACGTTTTTTAATACTTCAAGCACATGCCGCAAACCGGACATTTTTTCCGAGGGTAAATCGATCTGGGTCACATCGCCGGTCACCACGGCCGTCGAGCCGAAGCCCACGCGGGTCAGGAACATCTTGATCTGCTCGACGGTGGTATTTTGCGCCTCATCCAGGATAATAAAACTATCATTAAGCGTCCGTCCGCGCATAAAAGCCAACGGCGCAACCTCGATAATGCCTTTATCGATCATCTTCTCAACTCGCTCAAAACCGAGCATGTCGTACAACGCGTCATACAAAGGCCGCAAATAGGGATCGACTTTTTGCGCCATATCGCCCGGCAGAAAGCCCAGCTTTTCACCGGCTTCTACGGCAGGACGTACCAGAATGATTTTCCTGACCTTTTCGCTTTGCAATGCCTCAATGGCACAAGCGACCGCCAGATAGGTTTTGCCGGTTCCGGCCGGTCCCACGCCGAAATTGATATCATGAGTCACAATTTTCCTCAGATATTCTTGCTGGTTAAGCCCTCTCCCCCTGATCATCCCGCATTTGGTCTTGATACTTACGTTTTGCTGGGACGACGTTGCCGGAGCATCCAATAATTCATCGATGGATGAATCCTGCATGGCTAAATGAACCGATTCGGCAGTCAGGTGTTCTTTTTCGGTGCTGGCAAATAATTTCTGCATAACGGCACAGGCCGCCTTGACCGAACTGTCCAAGCCCGTCACCTTGAACTGATTGCCGCGATTGGCGATCTCGACCTGAAGACGCGACTCAATCTGCCGTAAATGCTCATCAAACTGGCCGCAAAAATTAGATAACCGGCTATTATCGGCTGGAGCCAGGGAAATTTCCTGTGAAATCATAAATCAATTGTTACCAACAATTTTATCAACGGAAGCATCAACCATACGGCCTCGTAAAGAATTGGGCAAAGCCTCGGCAATCAGCACATCGACAAACTGTCCGGCCAACCGGGGATGCCCGATAAAGTTAACGACCCGATTATTCTCTGTTCTGCCCTGCATTTGCAACGGATTCTTTTTAGACTGCCCTTCAACCAAAACGGTTTGCACGGTGCCGATCATGCTCTCGGAAATGGCCGCCGTCATTTCGTTAATGCGATTTTGAAAACGTTCCAAGCGCTGTTTTTTAACGTCCGCAGGCACATCATCCGGCAAATCGGCCGCCGGTGTTCCAGGGCGCTGACTATAAACAAAACTGAAGGATAGATCGAAGCCGATTTCTTCGATGAAAGACATGGTTTCTTCAAACTCGGCATCGGTTTCGCCGGGGAAGCCGATAATAAAATCCGATGACAGGTAAATATTGGGTCGCACCGCACGCAACTTGCGGATGATTTCAATGTAGTCGGCTCGCGCATGACCGCGCTTCATCATTTTCAAGATATGATCGCTGCCGCTTTGTACCGGCAAATGCAGATGGTCGACCAGTTGCGGAATTTCGGCAAAGGCCTCAATCAACTCATCAGTAAATTCCATCGGGTGCGAGGTGGTAAAACGAATGCGATCTATGCCCTCCACCGCCGCCACATAATGCAGCAATAAGGCAAAGTCGGCGATGTCGCCATCGTCCATTTCGCCGCGATAGGCATTGACGTTTTGGCCTAACAGGTTGATTTCCCGCACGCCTTGTTTGGCCAATGAGGTAATTTCGGCGATCACGTCATCCAACGGACGGCTGATTTCTTCGCCTCGCGTATAAGGCACCACGCAGAACGTACAATACTTGCTGCAACCTTCCATCACCGAAACAAAGGCTTTCGGGCCTTCCGCTCTGGGTTCAGGCAGCGCATCGAATTTTTCTATTTCAGGGAAGGAAACATCGACCACCGGCTTTTGCTGGCTACGCGCCTGATCGAGCAACTGAGGCAAACGATGCAGGGTTTGCGGCCCGAATACTATATCCACAAAAGGAGCCCGCTTTTGAATCGCTGCACCTTCCTGACTGGCGACACAACCGCCAACGCCGATAATCACGTCGGGACGCTTGTCTTTAATCTTGCGCCATTTACCCAAAGCCGAAAATACTTTTTCCTGCGCTTTTTCGCGTATCGAACAGGTGTTCAACAACAAAACATCGGCTTGTTTAGGGTCGTCAATTAATTCAAATCCATGTGAAGCGTTGAGTACATCCCGCATTTTATCGGAATCGTACTCGTTCATCTGGCATCCGTTGGTTTGAATATATAGTTTTTGTGTCATATTTTTAATAGTCAATCATCCAAAAATCACTGAGGCCACACCCCCGATTCTAAAGTCCGCTTCTTGATTTTATTGAGACGGAACGGCGGTGCTAAGCCACCTTATAGTAATGAAAAAAGCCCGGGACAATCGGCCAGGGCTTAGTAAGTAACGGCTATTATAACCTGAACACTGTTTAAACAGAAAGCATGCACGGGACTGGTGTTTCCGGTCGCACCCAAACAGGCTAATCCCTGCCTACATAGCTAGCAACCATCAATCCAGTTAAAACTCTTCCCATTCATCGCTGCCGGCTGGCTGTAACGGTTTTGCCTTGACCGGCATTGGACTTTTATTGACCGTAGGCGTTATCCGGGCAGGAGGTTGAAAACTATTCGATCTACTGTCAACAGTAAAGCGTCCAACTGTAACCGACAAACTCTGCGCCTGTTCTTCCAGAGATTCGGCTGCAGCAGCAGCCTGTTCGACCAGGGCTGCATTTTGCTGAGTCACTTCATCCATTTGACCGATAGCCTGATTAACCTGCTCGATGCCGGAAGTTTGTTCAACAGAGGCATTTCTAATCTCGGACATGATGACAGTAACGCCGCGAATCGCACCCACAATTTCTTCCATGGTTTTCCCGGCTTGAGCAACCAATTTGGTGCCGTCCTCAACCTTTTCTACCGAATCGCTAATCAAGTTCTTGATTTCTCCTGCGGCAGCGGCGGCGCGCTGGGCAAGATTACGCACTTCTCCAGCCACCACGGCAAAACCCCGCCCTTGCTCACCGGCGCGAGCCGCTTCTACTGCGGCATTGAGGGCAAGAATATTGGTTTGGAAAGCAATGCCGTCAATCACCGTGATGATGTCCACAATCTTGCGTGAAGATTCATTAATACCTTCCATCGTCGTTACCACCTGATCAACTACCGCAACGCCCTTGCCCGCAATATCGGTCGCGCCGACAGCAAGCTGGTTGGCATATTGGGCATTTTTTGCATTCAACTGTACCGTAGAAGTCAGCTCTTCCATGCTGGCGGCAGTTTCTTCCAAACTGGCTGCCTGCTCTTCGGTGCGGTGCGACAAATCATTGTTGCCCGCGGCAATTTCTTTGGCGGCAGTATTGATATTGTTGGTGGAATCCTTGATCTCTTCTACCAGACTCCTGAGGTTTTCCACGGTGCCATTCATGCCGGCAATCACTGCGCCGAAGGTGCCGGGGTAGTCCTTGCTGATCGTTTTAGTCAGGTCGCCTTCAGACAATGCACTCGCAATAATCGATATATCATCCAAACTGCCCAGAGCATCAAGCGAGAGGTTAATATCGTCTTTTAATTTACCGAGGTCGCCACGCCCTTCGGCCCGAACGCGCTGACTGATGTCGCCTTGCGCAACACCGCCCATAACGTTGCCGACATCGCCCAGCATAGATTGCATAGCCTGCATGGCTTGCATGGCACGGTCTACAGCAAGCCGGTATTCGCCTTCGACATTAACATCAACCCTTTTATTAAAGTCGCCCTCAGCAATGGCGTTCATCAATTCAGTGATGGCGCTTGTGGTGGCAGACAACGTTTTTGCAACAGCATTAAGCTGCTTCAGCGCCGTCGCAAACCCGCCATGCAACCCTTCAGGGTAGCTCTTCCGAGAAAAATCGCCATAGATGACATAGGCCAGCGAATAATACATATCCACCTGCGCGGTTTCCACCTGATCCATCAAATCGTTCAGCAACCAGGCAAGCTGTTGAAGCGGCCTATCTTTTCCGCCTATATAGGTAACTCTGACATCGACAGATCCCTGCCTCCATTCCTTGCTTGCGCTCAGTAACTTCTTCAACAACAGTTGATCGCCTGATATTGATTTGCGCCACCAAACGACCGATAAAACCGATGCCACCGTCAACAAAGACGGCGCGATCACACTGCCACCGTCCAAAACAGGTAGCCAGCCGTAAACCAGAGCACCGACCCAGCAAAAAGCAACTACCGCTAACGCGGCAGCTTCATTATTCTTAAAGCGATTGTAAAACATTGATAAGCTCCTCGTAAGTAACGCCTTTCTCTTTTAATACATTACCCAATACTGCGCCTGAAGCCGCCATAGCGTCCTTCGGCCCCGCGTTACGTTCGGCGTCCAGCATAGCTCGATACACATCCGTCACAATCGGGATGGCCTTGGGATTAGGCATGCGGCGCACAGAGCTGTAGCCTATCTTTTGTTTGTTTTTGTCTTTCATCGGCGCGACATGAGTAAACACCCAGTAAAACCCGCCATCTTTCGACATGTTTTTGACATAAGCAAATATCTCCTTGTCTTCCGCCAGATAATCCCATAACAACTTAAACACCACCCTCGGCATATCAGGGTGGCGAATGATATTGTGCTGACTACCCAGAAGCTCATGCTCCTCGTATCCCGAAAACTCGATAAAAATATCGTTCCCGTAAGTAATCCGCCCAGTCAGGTCGGTCTTGGAAACGATGAAATCCTGCTCCCGCATCAACCGCTCCTTGCTTGTCGGGATTATATCTTTTCTCTTCATTATTCTTCCTCAGTAATTGCTCTATGCCTACGCAATCGTCAGTTAATTATTCGGCTAACAAAGCATTTGCGACTCTTTAGCAAACTTGTCAGCCAGTTTATTTTTATCAAACGTCAGATAAATAATCATATCCGTATTCTAAAAACCCGATCGTTCCTGATCCTGTCAATATTTTTCAAAAGCTTATGTTTCCACCTCTTAAAATCCCATCCCTATAACCCTCGCAAGACCGGCTGGCGATCAACTAAAACAAAACGCTGTCCACCGGATATTCATATCACGTTTTTATCCTGACTTCTTCTAAATAACATAAAAAAACCTGATACTCCAATTTTTCAAATCCTGAGCTTTAGCGTAGGTTTTATAAAGGAATTATTTTTACGACAACCCCGAATTTTGAATGGTCCAGATAATAGAGTTCATTCAATTTAATAAATCGCTTTTCATTCAAGCGGTAAATTACCGCCTTCCCGGAACCACCATCAAAATGAGAGCCCAGTTCAAAATCAACCGTCATTTGCAAGCCTTGATCGTGTTGCAGCTGGAGATAACCATCCAACTTGCCGCCGGCACCCTGAATATGCACAGGAGCGGTTAACCCTCCACCCTCAATCGATTGAACCCAGGCAACATGCAAGATAGGCCGGTAAGTCGAGTCTTTCGATAATGCCGCATAACTGTCATCCAGCGTTGTAGCATCCGGTTTTTTATAAGCCGACAGCTCAGTCAACGCGGATGGCCACTTAATCTGGCTGGCAGTCTGCTCAAACACCTCGGTAGTGGGCATCGCTTGCGAAAATATGATCAGCTCTATTTGATAAGCGCCGCCTTCAGCTAAAAGCTGACTGCTGAAAAGCCCCAGCATTGCCGCCAAACCGTAAGCCATTATTCTAATCATCGTCATTTTTTAGCGGCCGGTTTAAGGGTTAATTTATCCAGCAACTCGGTGATAAACTCAAGCTTCTGCTCGGTCGTTTCAAACGGCTTGATAAACCTTAACTTATCCGCGCCATCGAATTTATAAACCTGCGCCTGGGTTTGTATCAGGGAAATCAGCTGATCGGTATTAATATTGGGCGTCACAGAAAAAATAAGACGCCCGCCGCCGGCATTGGCCTCTATTTTCTTGATGCCCATTTTTTCGGCCTGCTGCTTTAATTCGGCCACGCTGAACAACGTTTTTACCGGCTCCGGGAATAAACCGAAACGGTCGATCATTTCCACCTGCAACTCGCGTAAATCGTCCTTGGTTTCGGTGTTGGAGATGCGCTTGTACAGCACCAGACGGCCATGAATATCCGGCAGATAATCTTCCGGAATCAGCGCAGAAGTTTGCAGATCCACTTCCGGGCCTCTGTCCATCGGCGCATCAAGTTCCGGCTGGTTGCCGGATTTTAGCGCATTGACCGCGCGCTCCAGCAGCTCGGTATACAGGGTAAAGCCGATCTCCTGAATCTGTCCGCTTTGGTCATCGCCGAGCAATTCGCCTGCGCCGCGAATTTCCATGTCATGCGATGACAACATAAATCCCGCGCCCAAATCGCCGGACGCCTCGACCGCTTCCAGCCGTTTAATCGCGTCCTTGCTCAATAAGGATTTCGGCGGCACGACAAAATAGGCATAAGCCCGATGATGCGAACGCCCCACCCGGCCGCGCAACTGATGCAACTGCGCCAAGCCCAATTTATCGGCGCGATTGATAATGATGGTATTGGCGCTGGGGATGTCGATGCCGCTTTCAATAATCGTAGAGCACAACAGCAGATTAAAGCGCTGATGATAAAAATCCAGCATGATGCGCTCCAGCTCGCGCTCCGGCATCTGCCCGTGCGCAATCTCGATCCGTGCCTCGGGCACCAGCGCTTCGAGCTCCCTGGCCATTTTTTCCATCGATTTAACATCGTTATGCAAAAAGAACACTTGGCCGCCGCGCTTGATCTCGCGCAAACAGGCTTCCCTGATCTGCGCATCGATCCATTCGCTGATAAAGGTTTTGATCGCATGACGATTAGGCGGCGGGCTGGCGATAATGGAAATATCCCTTAAGCCCGACATCGCCATATTCAAAGTGCGCGGAATAGGCGTTGCGGTCAGGGTCAGCATGTCCAGTTCATTACGCAGCTTCTTGAAATGCTCTTTTTGGGTCACGCCAAAACGGTGTTCTTCATCGATCACCACCAATCCCAGCGCTTTATACTTGATCTCTTTCGACAATAACTTGTGCGTGCCGATCACGATATCGACCTTGCCCTGTTCCAGATCATCGGTAATCTCTTTTTGCTGTTTAGGGCTGACAAAGCGCGACAACACCTCGACACGCACCGGCCAGTCGGCAAAGCGGTCGCGAAAATTCTGGTAATGCTGCTGGGCCAGCAACGTGGTCGGCACCAATACCGCCACCTGCTTGCCGTTTTGCACCGCAATAAACGCCGCCCGCATCGACACCTCGGTTTTGCCGAAACCGACATCGCCGCAAATCACCCGGTCCATCGGATGCGGGCTGGCCATGTCTTCGAGTATCGCTTCGATGGCGGTCTGTTGATCCGGCGTTTCTTCAAACGGGAACGCATCGGCAAACGCCGCATATTCGACATTTTCAACCGCAAAGGCATGGCCTTGCTTAACCGCTCTTTTGGCATGAATCTCCAGTAACTCGGCGGCAACGTCCCGGATGCGCTTAATGGCTTTTTGCTTGACTTTGCCCCACTGGTCGCCGCCCAGTTTATGCAACGGCGCATTTTCCGCGCTCATGCCGGTATAACGGCCGATCACATGCAGCGATGAAACCGGCACATAAAGCTTGTCGTGATTGGCGTATTCCAGCGTCAAAAATTCCGACGCGATGCCGCCAATCTCCAAGGTCTGCAAACCTAAATAGCGACCCACGCCATGCTCCTGATGCACGACCGGCGAACCGATGGTCAGTTCATTCAGGTTATTGACGATATTTTCCAGCTCATGCGCCCCGGACTTGCGCCGTCTGCGCCGTTGCTGCACTTTTTCGCCGGACAGCAGGGTTTCGGTGATGATGGCGATGGCAGGATTTTCCAGCCACAAGCCATGATCCATCGGCGCAACCAGCAGGCACGGCGATACTTCGGACTGAAGGAACTTGTCCCAGCTTTCAACCTGCTTCACGGTAATTTTGTACGGCCTTAATTTCTCCATTAAGGCTTCCCTGCGCCCCGCCGATTCCGAGACAAACAAAATCTTGCCGGCAAAGCCATTTACAAACTGCTGCAACGCCTGAGCCGGTTGCTCCAGCTTGGCGTCGATGGTGACATTGGGCAGCGAACGGCAGTTGAAAGCGATGCTGTCTTCGTCGGCAGTTATGCCGCCGAGTGAAATACGGGCGAAGGCCCCGGTTCTTTGCGCCAGCTCATCGGTCGATAAGAACAGCAGTTCCGGCTTCAGTAGTGGCCTGTCCACATCGTATTTCCGTTGCTGAAACCGGTCTTCGGCTTCGGCATAAAAAGCCTGCGCGGTCGCGTCAAATGTATCCGCGGTCACCAAAACCGCCGATTTCGGCAGGTAATCGAACAATGACGCCATTTGATCTACAAACAGCGGCAAATAATATTCAATGCCGCCGGGCGTGATGCCTTTGCTGACATCCATATAGAAATGGTTTTTAGGCGATGTTTCCGGAAAAGCATCCCTGAAAGCTTGGCGAAAATGCTTGATCGCCTCATCGGTAAACGGAAACTCGCGGGCCGGAAACAGCTGGATCAGGTCGATCTTTTCCAATGACCGCTGCGTTTCAGGATCGAAGGTGCGGATCGATTCGATTTCTTCATCGAACAATTCAATGCGATACGGTGCTTTACTGCCCATCGGGAACAAATCGACTATCGAACCCCTGACTGCAAACTCGCCGTGCTGGTAGACCTGCGAAACGCAATGATAGCCAACGCTTTCCAGCTTGATCCGGTTCAGCTCCAGATTAAAATCATCGCCGACCTTAACCGCAAAGCTGTTAGCCAGCACATGCTCCCGGGGCGCCAACCGATGCATCAGCGTCGTCACTGAAACCACCAGCGCGCCACGTTTCACCTGCGGCAGCAAGGCCAGCGTTTTCAGCCGTTCCGAGATGATTTCCGGCAGCGGCGAGAACACATCGTAAGGCAAGGTTTCCCAATCGGGAAAATTCAAAATGGGATATTCGCCCCGCAAGAAGAACGCCAACTCATGCTCAAGCCGCAATGCGGTCTGATTATCCCGCGTGATCATAACAAACAGGCGATCTTCATTTTTAATGGCCGAAGCCAACGCCAGCGAATCGCCGCAGCCGGTCAAACCCGTCCAGATCAGTGATTGGTCTTGTTTTTGCGGAATTTTCGGAGAGAAAATTAAATTGTTAGCCATTAAAAATCTTATATCTCGTTGCCACATGCCACGTGGAATCTGTAGTTAAGGCGCACTGCGCCACGAATCGCAACCAGCCCGTACAGACCGGAATCATTTCAGCATTATAGCCGCATAAGCAGGCTAATGTACGAGCTATAAACAAGATACCAACTCATTGCTTGTATACAGGTAATTCATCGCCTCGCCTTTTAGTAACGGCTTGCAATAAGGTACA
>Ga0123388_1018136_pt1 | contig 37306 bp, 34 predicted proteins | sample T0HHNO3metaT_FD_89916 | JGI IMG/M metagenome (GOLD analysis project Ga0123388, IMG submission 89916) | Methane-oxidizing artificial microbial communities from Washington, USA to study methane cycling - T0-HHNO3 metaT (Metagenome... | ecosystem: Engineered > Modeled > Simulated communities...
CAGTATCTGGCCGCGCATCGGCTTGATATTGAGTTTGGACGAGGTTTCTTTTAAAAGGTCAAAGCTCCAGGCGCCTGAGGTCACGACGAACTGGTCCGCGCTCAGTTTTTCGCCGCTAGTGGTCTGCCATTCATTGAGTTCTCCGGTTTCCTGCAGCGGCACCAGCTGCGTATGTTCCAGCATGGTTACGTTGTTCTGCTCCAGCCATTTGCGCATTGCCTGCATCAGGTATGGTGGGCGGATCTGGCATACCCCTGGCAGCCACAGTGCATAATTGCCGCTCGGCGACTGTACGCTGTAATCGGCAGCCTTGGCTGGCCGGGCTTCAACCCCGTATTTTTTACACCAGGCCAGTGCGGCGTTGGTATCAAATTCCGGTAGCAGCAGAAAGCCTGACTGTGCAAAGTCTGCATCCAGGCCTGTTTCGCGCAGCAGTTTCTGGGTGAACTCGCGGTAAAAATCAGCACCATGGCGCGTCAGCGCGTTGACCGGATCAGAGTATTGCCAGGGCAACAGCGGGAAAATAATGCCGCCGCCAGCCCATGAAGACTCACCCGAGGTCTGGCTGGCTATCTGGTTGCGCTCCACGATCGTGACGCGATGGCCACGGTTTACAAGTTCAATGGCGGTCATGCAGCCTACGATGCCGCCGCCGATAATCATTACATGTTTAGTCATAATTGGGATCTACTTGGTTGCTACACGCCCGATCAGCAAGGCATTCTCGGCATTGGCCAGGCCGGTGGTCTGGCCCAGCAATACAATGACATCGCCTTCGGCAAGCAGGCTATTGGTCGATAGCTCTGCGCCATTTGAATTGGGGCGGCGAATGGCTTTGACTTCAACATCAAAAACATCCAGCTGCATATCGGCAAGGCTTCTGCCAATCGCAAACGCACTGTTGGTGATAATCACTGAATGCAGGCGCACCTGCTGTTTTTCGAGGTCTTCATTGTCGGTATCCGAAGCGCCGTGGAAATAGCCTTTGAACAGTTTGTAGCGTTCCTCACGGAATAAGCGAATGCGCTTCACTACGCGGTTGAGCGGCACACCCAGCAGCATCAGCGCGTGTGAGGCCAGCATGAGGCTGCCTTCGAGTATTTCCGGCACCACTTCGGCTGCCCCGGCCGCACGCAGTTGTTCCATGTGCGAATCATCCACGGTGCGCACGATGACGGGTACATGCGGGTAGCTTTCCTGAGCGATATGCAGGATCTTCATCGCGGCACGATTGTCGGCATAACTGATGATCAGTGCTTTGGCGCGCGCGCAGCCGGCAGCTGAAAGCACAACCCGTCTTGCGGCGTCGCCAAACATCACGTTTTCACCAGCTGCGGCGGCTTCCAGAACCCGTGCCGGGTCAATATCCAGTGCGATGTAAGGGATTTTTTCCTCACGCAGAAAGCGCCCAAGGTACTGGCCGCTGCGGCCATAGCCGCAAATCACGACGTGGTCATGCAGATGCCGGCCTGCTTCTTCAATCTCCTCTACCACTTTGCCGCTGTTGCGTGTGTAGCTGCCGACCAGCCGCCTTGTTATCCTGCCGTTGTATTGGATCAGGAAAGGTGCGATCACCATCGATAGCAGCGATGCAGCAAGCACGGCTTGCAGTGCCACGCCGCTGATCAGTTTATGTTCGGCACCCAGTGCCAGAATCACAAAGCTGAATTCACCTGCCTGCGCCAGGATCAGTGCGGTGCGGATGGCTACGCCAGCCTCGTATTTGAAGAAGCGTACGACCGCAGCCACGATGAGCGCCTTAAACAGGATGAAGCCGAACAGGATCAGCACGATCAGTCCGGCATGGTCATAAATCTGCTGCATATTGATGAGCATGCCGACGCTGATAAAGAACAGACCCAGCAGAATATCGCGAAATGGCGAAATGTCGGATTCCACCTGGTACCTGAACTTGGTTTCTGAAATCAGCATGCCGGCGATAAAGGCGCCGAGCGCATAGGACAGGCCGGCGAGTTTGGTCGCAAACGCCAGCAGCAAAGTCACCATGAGCACGTTCATGACAAACAGTTCGCGCGAGCGCTGGCTGGCAACCAGGTTGAACCACGGGTTAATCAGCCATTTGCCGATAGTGAACAGCAGTAATAGCATTGCAATCGCCTTCAGTAACGCCAGGCCCAGCACATCCATCAGGTTCGCATTGGCGATGCCCAGCGCCGGGATGAGTACCAGCATGGGAACGACTGCAATGTCCTGGAACAGCAGTACGCCGATACTCAGCCGGCCGTGGCGGGAGTTCAGGTCGATGCGTTCGGCCAGGATCTTGGAAACAATGGCCGTGGATGACATGGCTAAAGCGGCGCCGATCACGAATGCCGTTGCCCAGCTTAGCCCCGCCAGTTTGGAAATGACCATGGTGAGCATGAGCGTAATCAGCACCTGGCCGCCGCCCAGCCCCAATACTTTCTTTCGCATCGCATACAGCTGCGGCAGGCTGAACTCCAGGCCAATGCTGAACATTAAAAATACGATGCCGAATTCTGCAAATTCGCGGTTGGCCTCGCTATCCGGCAGCAGGCCGAAAGTATGCGGGCCTAATGCCAATCCCACCAGGAAATAGGCAAGCATTGCCGGCAAGTTGAATGCACGGAATAATGCCACGGCAAATACCGAGCTAATCAGCAGTATCAGAATTAACGGTAATGTGTTGAACATATTCTTATGGCGCTACAGGATTAATTAATTATTTTTCTTATTGGGTCGCTTTGATCATTCGGCCTGTGCCGTGTTGCCTGCATGGTCATTAACGGCGTCGTCGGCGTCTTGCATCATGGGTGTCTCGTTCCGTTTTGCAGTATGAATGAATAAAGATATTCCCATATTGTTTCATATCGGCGCACGACATAGAAATTTTTTTATCAGGCGGTTTGGGGTTGCGCCTTTACCGCTGGCACGGCCTGCCGGCAAAGATCGTTAGCAAAATCTGTGCCCATCCGGGGATTTTTTGTGCATTTTGCCTAAAAAAATTGTTATTAATGCGCTGTGAGGCTTTATAACTTGATAATTCCCTTTTATACTAGCCGTAAATAGCCGTTAACTTTCTTCGATTTGAATCCTTATAAAGTGTCAGCAGCAACCCTTTAGCTTTTAATAAAACATAGCGAATGCCATTATCAAGTAACCACATCATGCCTGACCGGCAGCCTGAAGCGCTGCAAACGATGAATCAGGCTGTAGACCGGAATAAAACGCTCCAACTGGCGAAAGAGGTTCTGCTGCTGGAAGCGCGTGAGGTTGAGCTGCTGGCAGAACGGCTGGATCAGAGTTTTGCCGATGCGGTGGCGTGTGTGCTGCAATGCCGGGGACGCGTGGTTGTGAGCGGTATGGGTAAGTCCGGACATGTCGGCGGTAAGATCGCCTCTACGCTTGCCAGTACCGGTACTCCTGCGTTTTTCATGCATCCGGCCGAAGCCAGCCATGGCGACCTTGGCATGATTACAGCCGGTGATGTCGTGATCGCGCTTTCAAACTCAGGAGAAAGCGACGAGATACTGGCGATCGTGCCGCCGCTGAAAAGGCTGGGGGCAACCATTATAGCCATCACCGGCAATGATGCTTCTACGCTGGCGAAAGCGGCTGATATACATTTGAGCGCCCATGTCGCGAAGGAAGCCTGTCCGCTTGGATTGGCGCCTACTTCAAGCACTACGGTCGCCTTGGCGCTTGGTGATGCGCTGGCATTGTGTGTGCTGGACCTGCGTGATTTTACCGCAGAAGACTTTGCCCGTTCCCATCCCGGCGGCAGCCTGGGGCGCCGGTTGCTGGTTCGTGTCAGCGATGTGATGCGCGCCGGTGCCGATGTGCCGCAGGTGCCCGTCACTGCAACCCTGCCGGAAGGCCTGCTTGAAATGTCGCGCAAGGGGCTGGGTTTGACGGCTGTGGTGGACGAGCGCGGCGCAGCGGTCGGCATATTTACCGATGGCGACCTGAGGCGTGCCTTTGAGCAGAACATTGATGTTGCCGCTGCAAGCATCAAGGATGTGATGCATCAGCAACCTAAAACGATTCTGAGTGATGAGCTGGCGATGGTTGCCGTAGAAATGATGGAGCAATGCAAGGTCAACGGGCTCCTGGTGGTTGACGGGGCGGGTGTCCTGGTCGGCGCGTTGAATATGCATGACCTGTTACTGGCAAAGGTGGTTTGATGAGCGTTACAGATAATAATATTGATTTGAACCAGCGGTTACAGAAAATCAGGTTGCTGATCCTGGATGTGGACGGTGTAATGACCGATGGCGGCCTGACGATAGGCGACGATGGGCAGGAGTATAAGACTTTTCATTCCCATGATGGCCTGGGGATGAAGCTGCTCAAGGCTAGCGGGGTTTCACTGGCCATTATTACCGGGCGCACTTCAAATGTAGTCAAGAAGCGCGCAGAGACCACCGGCGTCGCTCATTTCTATCAGGGTGTTGAAGATAAGCTGCTGGCATTTCACGACCTGGTGAAATCCAGCGGTTTGCAGCCGGACCAGTGTGCTTTCATGGGGGATGACGTCGTGGATCTGCCGCCCATGCTGCAATGCGGGCTGGCAATTGCGGTGCCGGATTCGCCGGCCCTGCTGCTGAAACATGCGCACTATGTGACTTACAAGTCAGGTGGACGCGGCGCGGTGCGTGAAGTGTGTGAATTGCTCATGCAGGCGCAGGGTACGTTTGATGCGCAGATGGCGCAATTCCTGACACAGGCAAACATCAGCAATTAGGTTAAGCAGATGTCAATGCCAGTGATTTTTTCAAAATGTTGTTTTGTAGCGTGCCTTTGCAACATGCGCAGCTGTATTGAAGCGGGTGCATAACGATGCATTTCGGTACCAAGGCTGCGATCACATTTCCATTGGCATTGCTGATGCTGCTAGCGTTGCTGACGTTCTGGATCAATCGGTCAGTGCAGCCGCCGGCACCCAGGCTCGATGGCAGTAGCCGCCATGACCCTGACTATATCATGAGCAATTTTGTGACTACGCAGACTGATATTAATGGCGACCTGCGCTACAAACTGGCGGCGGTGGAAATGCGGCACTTCCCGGACAATGATACGACAGAGCTGCAGCGGCCGCGCTATACGCAGTTCGCGATAGGCAAACCATACACCGAGGTGCAGGGGCTGCGCGGTTTTGTGTCGACCGATGGTGAAGAAATCAAGTTGCTTGATAATGTGAAAGTAACGCGCCAGGCATATGCCGGTAAAGGGGAAATGACGGTTGAAACGGATTACCTCAATATCAGGCCCAATGATGAATTGGTGACGACAGACCGGCCGGTCGTTATCCGGCAGGCTCCCAAAACCGTGATTTATGCGACAGGCATGATTTATGAAAAGAAACAGCATACCGTGACTTTGCTGCATAAAGTGCGTGCGCATTATGAAAGGCCAGTCATGGATAAGGGCGCGGCAACATCGACACAAACAGACAATGCGGGCAAGAAAACAGCGGCCGGCAAGCAGGAAAAAAACCATAACGGTGAAAACAAGCCGTTGAATACAGGGCAGAAAACCCTTAAACAGGATAAATCCAACACTAACAATGTGCGCATTCGGAGACACTATGAATAAGCCGTATTTTTCAGTAAGGCCAGATTTAATGATAGGAATCGCGGTACTGAGCCTGTCATTGTCAGGTATGTCAGGCCGCGCCATGGCTGAAGCGGCCGACCGGGATAAACCTATCGACCTGGAAGCAGATACCGTCAAGGTCGATGATTCCAAGCAGATCAGTACTTACAGCGGTAATGTGATCCTGACGCAGGGCACGCTGGTGATCCATGCAGATAAACTGATCGTGCGTGAGGATAGCCAGGGGTTCCAGCACAGCACGTCTTTAGGTAACCCGACCACTTTCAAGCAGAAAATGGAAGGTAAAAACGAATATATGGAAGGCAGCGCGCAGCGTATCGAATACGATGGGCGCATGGATAAAGTGCAGCTTTACACCAAGGCCTGGGTCAAGCGCGGTGCCGATATCGTGCATGGCGATTACATCATGTATGACGCCAATGCAGAATATGCAGAAGTGATTGGCGGCGGTTCACAGGCTGGCACGCCAGGCGGTACCGGCGGCCGTGTGCGTGCCATTATCCAGCCTAAAGGTAAAAAAACCATTGCGCCTGCTAAACCAGCGGAGCCTGGCGCCAAGGTCAGTTCGATAGACGGCAGTGCAGCGACGCCGGCGGTAAAAAACATGCGTTTGAGCCGTAATTTAGAAGTCAGCCCCCAGCTTAAATAAAAGAGAGCATGTGATGAGTGAACTCGTTGTAGAGAATCTGCGCAAGTCTTATAAGGCACGTACCGTGGTGCAGGATATTTCTTTGACGATAAAAAGCGGAGAAGTGATCGGGCTGCTGGGGCCTAACGGTGCCGGCAAAACCACCAGCTTTTATATGATGGTAGGGCTGGTGCCCCTGGATGAAGGCAGGATTTTGCTGGACGGCGTGGATTTAAGCCGCATGCCTATTCATATGCGTGCAAGAATGGGCTTGTCCTACCTGCCGCAGGAAGCCTCTATTTTCCGCAAGCTGACCGTGTCTGAAAACATCATGGCGATTCTGCAGTTACAGGAAATTTCTGAAGAAGCAATGCAGGAGAGGCTCGAATCACTTCTGGAAGAGCTGCATATCACGCATATCCGTGACAGTATCGCGATCAGCCTGTCCGGCGGTGAACGGCGCCGTGTGGAGATTGCACGCTGCCTGGCTTCCGACCCCAGCTTTGTGTTGCTGGATGAGCCGTTTGCCGGTATTGACCCGATTGCGGTGATTGATATTCAGCAGATTGTCCGTTTTTTGAGCTCACGCAATATCGGCGTATTAATCACCGACCACAACGTGCGTGAGACCCTGGGTATCTGCGATCGCGCTTATATCGTCAATCAGGGGCATGTGTTCGCTTCCGGTATCCCGAGCGAGATTGTGGCAAGTGAAAGCGTCAGGGAAGTTTATCTGGGTAAAGATTTTCGTTTATGAAGCAAGGTTTACAACTCAAATTCTCCCAGAATTTATCCCTTACACCACAACTGCAGCAGGCCATTCGCCTGTTGCAGCTTTCGACGCTGGAGCTGAATCAGGAAATCGACGTTCTGATGCAAACCAACCCGCTGCTGGAGCGTGGTGACGATAGCGAAGACGAGTACGGCAACCCTGTAGACCAGGCTGCGGAAGATTCGCCATTGAATAATGGCGCAGACAGCCAGACAGCTTCAGCGCAGGATGCTGCCGGCAATGCGGATGCAGGTGATTTTGATGCCGGTTTCAATGGCCAGGACTTCCAGCCCGGCGTCAGCGAGTCCGGCACTACGGAAGCGGGGCAGTTTGATGAAGCCTCCGACTTCGAGCCGGGTGCTGCAGATTTCTCCGATACATTTTCTGCTGAATTCGATGAAGAATTTGACGTGTTTTCCAATGGTAGCCGCTGGGATGAGAATAATATGCCGGCGGATGACGACAGCGATTTCAAGCAGCAGGATACATTGCAGATCAGCCTGCGCGAACACCTGTTATCGCAGCTGAAGCTGATGCCGCTGTCGGATCGTGACCAGACGCTGACCTTGCTGCTGGTGGATAGCATCAATGATGATGGCTACCTGGAACAATCCTTGGAAGAGATCGTAGAAGAAATGCCGCTGGAGCTGGAGATCGACGCGCTGGAACTGCAAACGGCGCTGCGCCATATCCAGCACCTTGATCCGGCGGGTGTCGGTGCACGCAATTTAAGCGAATGCCTGCTGCTGCAGCTTGATGCCTTGCCTGAAAATACGCCGCACCTGGCGTTGGCGCGCCTGGTGGCAGAAAAGCACCTGCCGGCATTGGGCGCGCGCGATTTTGCCAAACTGCGTAAAGAGCTGGGCTGTGACGAACAGACGCTGAAGCAGGTGCAGCTGGTCATCACCAGCCTGAATCCGAGGCCTGGAGCCGATTTCAGCCACATCGGTTCCGAGCATTATATCCAGCATGAAGTGGTCGTGAAAAAAGTCAAAGGCATCTGGATTGCGAGCCTGAATGAGAGCGTGATTCCCAAGCTCAGGATCAACCAGCTCTATGCCGGCATATTGAAACGTAACCGCGATAGCTCCAGCCAGTACCTGCAAAGCCAGATGCAGGAAGCAAAATGGATGATCAAAAATATCCAGCAGCGCTTTTCAACCATCCTGCGTGTTTCGCAGGCCATTGTCGACCGCCAGCGTAATTTCCTGGAGTATGGCGAGGTGGCGATGAAGCCCCTGGTGCTGCGCGAAATCGCGGATGAGCTGGGTTTGCATGAGTCGACGATTTCCCGCGTAACGACGAATAAATACATGCTCACGCCACGCGGCATCTTCGAGCTTAAATATTTTTTCGGCAGCTCGGTCGCGACCGACAGCGGCGGCACCTGTTCAGCCACGGCGATTCGTGCGCTGATCAGGAAACTGGTCGAACAGGAAAATCCTAAAAAGCCTTACTCCGATAACCAGATCACTGATTTGCTCGCAAAGCAGGGTATCGTGGTGGCGCGCCGTACCATTGCGAAATACCGTGAATCACTGAATATCGCGCCTGCCAGTTTAAGAAAATCGCTATAAATTTACCGCTTCAAAGCGTAAATAAAAAAATTCTTTGTTTCAATCCCACAGAAGCAAATGAACGTAGTAAACTGAAATTGTTCGATGGGTTCCGGGTTCAGCAGATCGGCTCAGGCCCTGAGAATATTTTCAAAAGGAGCAAGTCATGAATTTACAATTAACTGGTCACCATTTAGAAATAACCCCAGCATTGCGCGATTATCTTACAAGCAAACTGGCTAAAGTTAGTAATCACTTTGATCATGTGATCGATGTCAAAGTGACCATGAGTGTTGAAAAGCTCGCCCAAAAGGTAGAAGCTACACTGCATGTTCCTGGTAATGATTTACACGCGGAATGTCAGGATGAGAATATGTACAGCGCAATTGATATGCTGACTGACAAACTTGACCGCCAGGTGTTGAGGCATAAAGAGAAGAATTCAGATCACCACAAAGCGAATGGTGCCGTTAAGCATCAGAATGTTGAATAATTAACGTCTTGTTTTAATCATCATTTATGGCTCAAATAAACGTCGCTGAGCTATTCAAACAAACCCGCCGCAAGCTCAAACTCAATTGGATCGCAGGGCTGAACGGCGGGTCAAATACTCTCACTAGCGAAACCGTCACAAAACCATCACTGGCACTCATCGGCCATCTTAATTTCGTGCATCCTAACCGTGTCCAGGTGCTGGGCTGTGCCGAGATGGATTATTTACGCAGCTTGCCGACCACCGAGGCAGTACGTGCAATCGAGAACCTGTACTCAACCGACCTGGCGGCCGTGATCGTTGCCAACGGCGAAAAAGTGCCGGAATCACTTATGGCGGCTGCCGATGCGCACGCCGCGCCCTTGTTTACCTCCACTTTACGCAGCCCTGCGCTGATGGATTTCCTGAGCCATTACCTGGCGCAGGCAGTGGCAGAATCTGTCAGCCTGCATGGCGTATTCATGGAGGTGCAGGGTTTTGGTGCGCTGATTAAAGGTGAGGCGGCTATCGGTAAAAGTGAGCTCGCTCTGGAGCTTATTTCACGCGGGCATCGCCTGGTTGCAGATGACGTCGTAGATTTCTTCCGGATTTCACCTGAGCGGGTTGAAGGGCGCTGCCCGGCTTTGCTGCAGGACTTTCTGGAGGTGCGCGGCCTGGGTATCCTGAATATCCGCGCCATCTTTGGCGATAATTCAGTCAAGCCGACCAAGCCGCTTGACCTGATTATCCAGCTGGAAATGGCAGATAAACTGGCACCGCAGCTGCTTGACAGGCTGAATATCAAAACCCTGCACGAAGAGGTGCTGGGCGTCAAAGTGCCTAAGGTGCAGATTCCGATCGCGGCCGGGCGCAACATTGCGGTACTGGTAGAAGTTGCAATCCGCAACCACGTGTTATTATTGCGCGGTATTAATGCAACCAAGCAATTTACCCAGCGCCAGCAGCGTGAAATGAAAAAAAACAGATAGCGACTTTAAGTTAATAACATGAAGCAACTGATCATTGTGACGGGTCTTTCCGGCTCAGGTAAGAGTATCGCATTGCGTGCGCTTGAAGATAGCGGTTATTACTGTATCGACAACCTGCCGGCAACCATGCTGCCCAGCCTGTCAGACCACCTCACGACCGTGCATCATCATCTGGTCGCGATCAGTATCGACAGTCGGAGTGCCGCGATTGAATCGCTGCCGGATAATATCGCCCTGCTGAAATCGCAGAATGTCGACACACGCGTTTTGTATCTGGAGTCTAACGTGGAAACGCTGGTAAAGCGATTCAGTGAGACACGGCGCAAGCATCCGTTAAGCAAAGATACGACTACGCTGGCTGAGAGTATTGCTTATGAGCGGGAACTGCTGGGCAATCTCGGCAGCCTGGGGCATGTGATTGATACCAGCAACCTGAGTGCCAATACCTTGCGCGGCTGGGTCAAGGATGTCGTGTCCAGCGAGCATGCGGGGCTGACCTTGCTGTTTACTTCGTTTGGGTTCAAGCATGGCATACCGCTGGATGCCGATTTCGTATTCGATGTGCGCTGCCTGCCTAACCCGCATTACGACCCGAACCTGCGTGAGCTGACGGGTAAGGACGAGCAGATCAAGGCTTATCTGGAAGTGCATGATTCAGTGCAGGAGATGCTTTCGGATATCCGTGCTTTTGTCGAAAAATGGCTGCCGTGTTTTATTATGGATAACCGCGGTTACCTGACCGTCGCCATCGGATGTACCGGCGGCCAGCATCGCTCGGTTTACATGGTCGAGCAGCTAAGCCAGTATTTTCAGTCGCAGCAGAAAGTACTGACCAGGCACCGGGAGCTCAAATAGTAAAGCAAACCGGGCGTTTTCCGATTCTTCCTGGCGATGTCCCCAGGATTGGGATGCCCATAAAATTTAGGTACTTATAAACAATGATCGGTATTTTAATGATTACGCATGGTACGCTCGGTGATAGCCTGCTGGAGTGTGCAAACCACATGTTGGGCAAGACCCCTCCGCAGATAGCCTCGCTCGCGGTCAGCAGTAAAGATGACCCCGGCAGTGTCGTTCCGAAGGCGATGGAACTGGTTGCGAGCGTGAATAGCGGCGATGGCGTGCTTGTATTGTCTGATATGTATGGCGCCACCCCTTGCAATATCGTGACTAAAATACTGCAGCCGGGAGTAGTTGAAGGCGTGGCTGGCGTGAATCTGCCCATGCTGGTCAGGGTCATGAACTATCGGCAGGAGCCTTTGCCGGTGCTGGTTGATAAAGCCTTGAGCGGAGGCCGTGAAGGCGTCGTGGCGTTTGACCGTGAAAGCTGTGAGCGCTTCGAGCAAGGCTCCGTTAAATAACAGGATTCAGATTGATATGATTAGCAAGCAACTGGAAATTATTAACAAACTGGGTCTGCATGCCCGCGCCTCGACCAAGCTCACGCAAACTGCCAGCAAGTTTGCCAGTGAGGTGTGGATTGAGCGCAATGGGCGCCGCGTCAATGCCAAGAGCATCATGGGCGTGATGATGCTGGCGGCGGCAAAAGGCGCGATTGTTACCCTGGAGGCCAGCGGTGCCGATGAAGCTGAGGCGATCGAGGCATTGACGGCGTTGATTGAAAATTACTTCGGCGAAGGCGAATGACCAGTTTCAGTATTCATGGTGTAGGCGTTTCCAGCGGCATTGCGATCGGCCATGCGCACCTGCTTTCCAATGCATTGCTGGAAGTGGTGCATTACCAGCTGCCCAAACATTTGATTGACGATGAAGTAAAGCGTTTCAGCAACGCAATCACCACCGTTAAGCAGGATCTGGCGCAGATCAAGGGCAGCCTGCGCAAGAATGCGCCGGCAGAGCTGGCTGCGTTCATCGGTACACACTTGCTGATGCTGGAAGACAAGTCACTGTCTGAAGTGCCTAAAAATATCATCAGGAATGAACAATGCAATGCCGAGTGGGCCATCAAGCTGCAGATGGACGACATTGTCGACCAGTTCGAGCAGATTGAAGACAGCTACCTGCGTGAACGCAAGCAGGATGTCATTCAGGTTGTTGAGCGTATCATCAAGGTGCTGCTTGGCCATCAGGCGCAGCTCAGTACCGAGCAGCAGAACAGCGCCTTGCATCAGGAGCGTAAACTGATCCTGGTTGCGCATGATGTTTCCCCTGCGGATGCCATTCAATTCAAGCAGCACCAGTTCGCGGCGTTCATCACGGATGTGGGCGGCGCAACCTCGCATACGGCGATCCTGGCACGCAGCCTCAATATCCCTTCTATTGTCGCGTTGCAGCGTGCGCGTGACCTGATCAATGATGGTGAACTCATCATTGTTGATGGTGACCTGGGCGTTGTCATCGTTAATCCATCCAAAGAGATTCTGGATGAGTACAAATTAAAGCAGGAACAGTGGGAACTTGAGCAGCAAAAGCTGCAACGCATCAAAACCACCAAAGCGCTGACCATAGACGGCACGGCCATAGAGCTGATGGCCAATATCGAACTGCCGGAAGACGTGGCAGCGGTCAAGGCTTCCGGCGCGACCGGCATCGGGCTGTACCGTACCGAGTTCCTGTTCATGAACCGGCATGATATGCCGAATGAAGAAGAGCAGTTCGAGGCTTATAAATCAGTGGCAGAAGCCATGAAAGGCGCGCCAGTCACTATCCGCACCCTGGACCTGGGGGCGGATAAGCAGATGAATGCCGATACGGTGGTGAACTCACCCAACCCGGCACTGGGGCTGCGGGCGATCCGCCTGTGCCTGTCCGAGCCGCAGATTTTCCATACCCAGCTGCGTGCATTGCTGCGGGCATCTCATTACGGAAAAATCAAGATCCTGATCCCGATGCTGTGCATGCTTTCGGAATTGCGCCAGACGAAAGTATTTCTTGAACGTGCCAAGGCAAGCCTGCGTAAGGAAAACATCCCGTTCGATGAAAACGTCGAGCTTGGCGGCATGATCGAAATCCCGGCTGCGGCGATCAATGCCGAAGCTTTTGCCGACGAGCTGGATTTCCTGTCCATCGGTACTAACGACCTGATTCAATATACATTGGCGATAGACCGTACCGATGATGCTGTAGCACATCTGTATAACCCTATGCATCCATCAGTGCTGAAGCTGATCTCCATGACGATCAAAGCAGGTGCAAAGCAGGGCAAAGCCGTTTCCGTATGCGGTGAAATGGCGGGTGATGCCAAGCTGACCAAGCTGTTGCTGGGAATGGGCTTGCGCCAGTTCTCCATGCACCCGTCACATGTGCTAAGCATCAAGCAGCAGGTTCTGCATAGCCAGTTGAGCGAGCTGTCCGGACAGGCGCGCAAGGTGCTTGGCTTGACGGATTCTGACAAAATTGAACTTGTAGTCAATAAAATCAATCTCAACTAACCACTGGCTTTATAGCAGCTGGTTCATGGCCGTTGCGGCTTGCTGAACCCATCATTCGCTATTAACTGCAGACTTTAAAAGGTTTAAACATGTCCACTGAAATTACTGTGCCCAGCAACGACGATAAAAACATTGTGACGATTACCCACCTGGGCGGCATATTGTTTTCGTTCATCCCGTCATTAGTGGTGTGGCTATTGAAGAAAAATGACAGTGAATACATTGCAGCGCAGGCCAAAGAAGCCCTGAACTTCCAGATCACGCTGCTGCTGGCGCAGTTTGCAGCTTATGTGCTGGTTTTCATATTGGTCGGATTTTTATTATTGGGGCTGATTTGGGTATTCAATATTGTTTTCTGCATTATTGCCGCCATATCAAGCAGTAAAGGTGAGTATTACCGTTACCCGCTCACCTTGCGTTTAATCAACTAGACGTTTAACCCACCAGACCTTTGACCCATTTGTTTTTAAACAGAAAGATTCCGCGCAGTGTCTATTTCACAATCAGAAAATAATCCGCTTCTGCATTTTGCAGGTTTACCCAAATTCAATGAGGTAAAAGCCGAGCATGTTTCCCCGGCGATCGACAGCCTGCTGGCAGATGCCAGAAAAACAGTCGAAGCGCTTGCCACGGCTGATGGCAGCGTGGGTGACGGTGCCGTGACCTGGGATAACTTCGCCAGCAAGCTGGAAGATATGGAAGAACGCCTGTCGCGTGCATGGTCGCAGGTCGGTCATATCAATGCGGTCGTGAACAGCCCGGAGCTGCGTGAGGCCTACAATGAGAACCTGTCGAAACTCACGGACTTTTACGCGGACCTGGGGCAGGATGAGCGCCTGTACGCCAAATTCCGCACTTTGCGCAATAGCCAGGCGTTTGAAACGCTGACGGTGGCGCAGAAAAAAATCGTTGAGAATGAATTGCGCGATTTCCGTCTGGGCGGTGCGGAGTTGCCAGCCGGCCAGAAAGCGCGTTTCAAGGAGATTCAGGAAGAGCTGTCCAAACTTTCCTCCAAATTCGAGGAAAACGTGCTGGATGCCACCAATGATTATGCTTTGTACGTACACGACGCAAAAACCTTGCAAGGTATACCACAGGATGTGCTGCAGGCCGCTGCCGATGCGGCAAAAGCGGAAGATAAGACCGGCTGGAAATTCACCTTGCATTTCCCGTCCTATTTGCCGGTACTGCAATATGCAGATAACCGTGAATTACGTGAAACGCTTTACCGTGCCTACGCTACCCGGGCTTCCGAGTTCGCAAAACCGGAGTGGGATAACACGCCTGTCATTGCGCAGATACTCAAGTTGCGGCACGAAGCTGCACAATTGCTCGGCTTTGATAACTATGCAGAGCTTTCCATCGCGACAAAAATGGCTGACTCGGCGCAGCATGTGGAGTCTTTCCTCAAGGACCTGGCCGCCAGGGCGAAGCCGTTTGCGCTGCGGGATAAAATAGAGCTGGATGAATACGCTGCCAAACTTGGCATCACTGACATGCAAGCCTGGGATGTGTCCTATGTTTCCGAGAAGCTGCGTGAAGATAAATATGCGTTTTCAGACCAGGAAGTGAAGCAGTATTTTCCTGAGCATAAAGTGCTGGCAGGTTTGTTCAAGGTCGTGGAAACCATTTTCGGCATTCATGTGAGCCGTTCTGATGCGCCGGTGTGGCACGAAGATGCAAGTTTTTACGATATCAAGGATGAGCAGGGCGAGTTGATCGGCCAGTTCTATCTGGATTTGTATGCGCGCAACAACAAGCGTGGCGGCGCCTGGATGGATGAAGCCATCACGCGCCGTAAATCAGCCGGCGGCCTGACCAGGCCGGTTGCCTATCTGACCTGTAACTTCTCTGCGCCGGTCGGCGGCAAACCTGCCTTGTTCACGCATGATGAAGTGCTGACCATGTTCCATGAGTTTGGCCACGGCCTGCACCACATGCTCACGGAAGTGGATGATTACAGCGTATCCGGCATTAAGGGTGTGGAGTGGGATGCGGTAGAGTTGCCAAGCCAGTTCATGGAAAACTTCTGCTGGGAATGGGAAGTGCTGCGCAACATGACGGCGCATGTGGATACCGGTGAGCAATTGCCGCGTTCGCTTTTTGACAAGATGGTGGCAGCAAAGAACTTCCAGGCCGGTATGCAGACTGTGCGCCAGATCGAGTTCTCCCTGTTTGATATTCGCCTGCACAGCGAGTTTGACCCGCATGGGGCAACGACTGCGCTTGACCTGATTGAGTCTGTGCGCGATGAAGTCGCTGTGGTGCGTCCGCCTAAATGGAACCGCTTTCCGCATAACTTCACGCATGTGTTTTCGGGCGGTTATGCTGCCGGTTACTACAGCTATAAATGGGCCGAGGTGCTGTCTGCCGATGTTTACAGCATGTTTGAGGAAGACGGCGTGCTATCGAGGGAGGCCGGTCAGCGCTACTGGCAGGAAATCCTGGCAAAAGGCGGCTCCCGTTCCGCGATGGAATCGTTTGCCGCATTCCGTGGCCGCGAGCCAAGCATTGATGCCCTGCTGAGACACAGTGGCATGATTGCTTAAAGTGTTAAAAATCAAAACCTGATTTAGCCGCAGATAAACACAGATACACACAGATAAAACCCAGAGATTCACTTTGAGAAGCAAGGCGAAATTAGGGCTTACTAGCGTTGAATTAGGTTTTTTTATCCGTGTTGATCTGTGTTTATCTGTGGCTAAAAAATATTTTTAACGAATAATTAATTACCGAGGTTTCCGTTTTGAAATTTGCTACCTGGAATGTTAACTCTTTAAACGTGAGGTTGCCGCACGTGCTGGATTGGCTGAAGGCAGCCCAGCCGGATGTGCTTTGCCTGCAGGAAACCAAGCAGGAAGATGGCAAGTTTCCTTACACTGCATTAAAAGAAGCCGGTTACGAGGCGGTGCATATCGGGCAGAAAACCTATAACGGGGTAGCGATTCTCAGCCGACATCCCCTCACCAATGTTCAGCGCAATATTCCGGGTTTTGCCGATGACCAGCAGCGTGTGATTGCCGCAGACATCGGTGATGTGCGTGTGGTCTGCGCTTATATCCCGAATGGGCAGGCGCTGGACTCCGAAAAATATCAATACAAGCTGCGCTGGCTGGATGCCCTGCATGACTGGCTGAAAGCCGAGCTGCTTGCACACCCCAGGCTATTGCTGCTGGGCGACTATAATATCGCACCGGAAGACCGTGACTGCCATGACCCGGCCGCGTGGGTGGGGCAGGTGCTGGTATCCCCGCCGGAGCGCGAGGCATTCCGGCAGCTGATCCAGCTTGGCCTGCATGATAGTTTTCGTTTGTTCGACCAGCCGGAAAAGAGCTTCAGCTGGTGGGATTACCGCATGGCAGGTTTCCGGCGTGACCTGGGAATGCGCATCGACCATATCCTGGTCAGCGACGCGCTTAGATCACGCTGTGCCGAGGCATATATAGACAAGGCGCCACGCAAGCTCGAGCGCCCGTCTGACCATACGCCGGTAGTGCTGCAACTGATTCCTTAGTGCGCACCTTAATGTGCATTCAGTGGGTTTCTGGGTGCAATTTCCGTAGTTCTTGATTGGCTTTCCGCTGGTTTGGCCGCTGCCGGTTTAGGCGGCAATACGATTTCAGGCTGCAATAACTTCTGTGCCTGACTCAAGGAGGTGTCTTCCGGGTTTTCCAGGCCATCAAACAATGACGGCAGCTGTTCTTCGATTTCGGGCGGTGGATTTTCATGATAGAAGTATTCGTAAATGCCGTTTTCGTCATTGTCTGCACGTACGCCGGTCACCGGGTCGACCCTGAGCGCCATGATGCCATCGGGAACCACCGGCTCCACATCCGGCATGCCTCTTAAGGCGGTTGCCATGTACTTGATCCAGATAGGCAGTGCGGCAGCGCCGCCGGTCTCGCTGCCGCCCAGTGCGCGCGGCTTGTCATAGCCGACCCAGGCGATCGCCACCTGTTTCGGGTTGTATCCGGCAAACCAGGCGTCATAATGGTCATTGGTGGTACCGGTCTTGCCGGCCAGGTCATTGCGGCCCAGTTGCAGTGCCCGGGTCGCAGTGCCGCGCCTGATGACATCCTGCATCATGGAATTCATGATAAAGGCGTTGCGGGCATCAATGACTCGGGGGGCGCCTTGGCCGGCTTTAACGAATTTGGTTTCTGCCAGGACTTTGCCTTGCTGGTCTACGATTTTAGTGATCAGGTTGGGTTTGACGCGGTAGCCCCCGTTTGCAAACACGGCGTAGGCTGTTGCCATCTGCCAGGGGGTTACCGAACCTGCGCCCAGTGCCATGGTGAGATAAGCCGGATGGTCTTTGGCCGCAAAGCCGAAGCGGGTGATGTAGTCCTGTGCGTAACTTGGTCCTATTGCCTGTATCACCCGGATCGAAACCAGGTTCTTTGATTTGGTCAGGGCTTGCCTCAAACGTATCGGGCCCTCGAATGTGTTGTCGAAATTACGCGGTGACCAGGCTTTTTCGCCGGTTTCTTTTGCTGAGAAGTTCAGTGGGCTGTCCTCCACGATGGAGGCCGGCGTAAAACCTTTTTCCAGTGCTGCGGAGTAGATGAAAGGTTTGAAACTTGAGCCTGGCTGGCGCCATGCCTGAGTGACATGGTTGAACTTGTTGCGGTTGAAGTCGAACCCGCCCACCAAGGCGCGGACTGCGCCGGATTCAGGGTCTAATGCAATCAGGGCAGACTCAACCTGCGGCATCTGCACGATCCTCCAGCCGTCGCTGTCTTTCTGGCCGGCGCTTCTGGTGACCCGGATCACGGAACCGGCTTTTAATAAAACCTTCTCAGGGTCTTTCTGGCTCAGCGTCCTTGCAACCAGTGCCAGCCCCTTGCCTTTGATTTCAATATCATCACCGTATTTTGTGTGAACATGCACGGATTTGGCTGACAGGCTGGTCACAATTGCCGGGATGAAACCGTTGGATTCATCAAAATCATCCAGCGCCTCGTTCAGGCCGTCGGATGGGTTCTCAGCAAGAATCTTGGCAAGATTGAGTGTTTTTTCGGGGCCGCGGAAACCGTGGCGTGAATCGTAGTCTAGAACGCCTTCCCTGATGGCGGCATTGGCGGCCTCCTGGTTGGCTTTGCGTATCGTAGTGTAAACGCGCAGGCCGCTGCTGTAGATGTCATCCTGATATTGTGCATACAGGCTTTCGCGTACAATTTCCGCAACATAGTCTGCCGCCAGGTCGCGCGCCTGTTTTGATGCCTTAAACCGCAACGGTTGCTTCAAGGCTGCCTGGTAAACCGGTTCTTTGATGAACCCGAAGCGGTACATATCGCGCAGGACTTCCTGCTGACGCGTGATCGCGCGCTTGGGGTTGACGAAAGGATTGTAGCCGGAAGGTGCTTTAGGCAAACCTGCAAGCAATGCAGATTCGGCAAGGTTGAGTTTATCCAATGGCTTTCCATAGTACACCTGTGCTGCTGCGGCAAATCCATAAGCGCGCTGGCCAAGATAAATCTGGTTGATGTAGAGCTCCAGGATTTTATCTTTATTCAAGGTATGCTCGATTTTTAAAGCGAGCATCGCCTCGTTGATCTTGGTAATGATGGTGCGCTTGCCATTGGGGGTGGTGAAAAAGTTCTTGGCTACCTGCATGGTAATGGTGCTGGCGCCTTCATGGCTCCTGCCGGTGATGTTGTTCCTGATCGCACGCAGGATGCCTTTGAAATCAACACCGCTATGCTGGTAGAAGCGTCGGTCCTCAATCGCCAGCACGGCATCTTTCATATTCTGCGGCACCTGTTCTATCTTGATGTAAGCGCGGCGCTCTTCGCCAAATTCGTCAATCAGGTAGCCATCTTCGGAATAAACCCGCAGCGGCAGTTTCGGCTGGTAGTCGGTCAGCGCTTCCAGTGAAGGCAGGGTAGGATAGATCAGCGCAGCGGCAAGGCCTATCAGTGCCAGCACGGACAAGCTGCCGACAATCGCGGTCATTACGAGATAGTGCCACCATTTGTTCAGTATCATGAGTCGTTTTATTTCTTCATTGAGGAAGTGCGGAATTAGCTATCCATGCGGGCAGATTGCTGCGTTGTGCGCGCTTTTTGCATATATGCTCTACGGACACGCCCGGTACGGCTGTAGTTCATCCTGCTCGCCGATTTAATTCCGTGTTTCCTGGATTTAAATAAATACAATCCGGCCATTATAAATTGCCTGAAGCCTCCATGTGAATTTAATGTGGCGTATAAATGACTAAATTTATTAAACAAGAAATTGCTTTACAGGGTTTAAACTTGTTGCTAGGATTTAATGTAAATTATTAGAAATGTTCGTAACTAACGAAATTAGAAAAGGAATTTCATTTTGAAATTCAGTCTTTTTACAGAAAAAACTCCTCCGCTTATTGGTATTGATGTCAGCTCCACTTCAGTGAAGATAGTAGAGTTGTCTGGGGACAGTCGTGGCGGTTACAAGCTGGAAGGGTATGCCATTGCGCCTATGGTGCCGGAAGCGGTAATCGACGGCAATGTGGCAGACCTGGAGAAGGTCGCAGATGCCATCAGGCAGGCGTTCAGGCTGCTGGGCACCCGTGAGAAGAACGCCGCGCTTGCCTTGCCGTCATCTGCCGTCATCAGCAAGAAAGTCATCATGGAAGCCGGCCTGCGTGAAGAAGACATGGAAGCGCAAGTCGAGGGTGAGGCTAATCAATACATTCCGTTCCCCCTGGATGAAGTGAATATTGACTTTCAGATACTGGGACCCGCGCCCAGTAATCCGGAAGAAGAAGTGGAAGTGCTGATCGTTGCCGCGCGTAAGGAAAAAATCGAAGACCGCGTGGCCGCTGCGGAAGTCGCCGGCCTGAAAGTCATTGTCATGGATGTGGATTCGTATGCGACTGAGGCGGCCTATACGCTGGTGTCGGTGCAATTGCCTGATTCCGGTAATGAGCAGACCGTGATGATCGTGGATATCGGCGCCACCATGATGCATATTAATGTTCTGCATGACAACAAGCCGGTCTATGCACGTGAGCAGAGTTTTGGCGGCAATCAGCTTACGCAGGAAATACAGCGCCGGTTCGGTTTGTCGATTGAAGAGGCGGAAATTTCCAAGCGCAGGGGCGGGTTGCCCGAAAGTTATGAAAGTGAAGTGTTGCAGCCGTTTGTGCAGCTGCTTGCGACAGAAGTGGCCAGGGCGCAGCAGTTCTTTACCAGCTCAACACAATACCACCATGTAGACCACATCGTACTGGCGGGTGGTTGCGCATCGATTCCTGAAATTGAAGTGACCGTGCAGGATCGCACCCAGGTGCATACCGTAATCGCAAACCCATTCCACAGCATGGCAATGGGATCCAGGGTGAAATCGCAGCAGCTTCCCGTTGATGCACCAGCCCTTCTGATAGCTTGTGGACTTGCAATGCGAGGTATAGAGATATGATACGCGTCAATTTACTCCCGCACCGGCAAATCAGAAGAGAGGCCAGGCAGCGTCAATTCGGCCTGATGGCAGCTTTTACCGCGATTGTGGCGAGCACCATCGTGTTTATGGCTTATACCGTGATCAATGCCAAAATTGATTCCCAGACTGAGCGGAACGCAAGGCTGGATGCAGCGATTGTGAAGCTGGATAAGGAAATCAAGGACATCCAGGACCTCAAGGACCAGATCAGCGCCATGCTGGAACGCAAGCAGGTTGTTGAGAACCTGCAAACCAACCGCAGCCAGGCCGTGATTGTGTTTGATGAGCTGAGCCGCCAATTGCCTGAAGGCATGTATTTCAAGAGCATTAAGCAGGTAGGCGACCTGATTACCCTTGAAGGGGTTGCAGACACCAATGCCAGGGTGGCTACGCTGGTGCGCAACTACAATGCTTCTGCCTGGCTGGAAGCGCCGGGGCTGGTTGAAATCAAAGCTGTCACGGCAAACGGGCAGAAACAGAATGTGTTTACCCTTACGGTAAAGCTGAAAGCCCCGCAGGTGGAAGAAGAGGCTGATGCAACAAAAGGCAAGGCAGTAGAAGGGGGCAAGCCATGAAATTAGAAGATTTCAATAATATTGATATCAAGAATGCCGGTAACTTGCCTATGCCGGTCAAGGCTGTGCTGCTTGCGGTTGTTTTTGTGCTGCTGCTGGCATTGGGGTATTACTTCCTGCTGAGCCCTGCACTTGAGACGCTGGATCAGGAAAAAGCCAAAGAACAGCAATTAAGGGATGTGTTCCTTGCCAAAAAGAGCCAGGCAATCAATCTGGAAGCTTACCGTGCGCAGATGGTCGAGATCGAGAAAACTTTTGGTGCGCTGTTAAGGCAGCTGCCGGATAAGTCGCAGATTGATGGGCTGCTCACTGACATTAACCAGGCCGGACTGAGCAGGGGGCTGGAGTTCGAGTTGTTCAAGCCCGGCAGCGAAACGCAAGCCGAGTTCTATGCCGAAATGCCGATCGCAATCAAGGTGGTGGGCACTTATCATGACCTGGGCGCTTTTGCGTCAGACATTTCCAGGCTGTCCCGTATCGTTACGATCAGCAATGTTGCCGTGGTGCCTCAAGGCAGCGGCAAGGATAGCAAGCCGGCTGATGCCAAGGCTGCCGGTGCAGGCAATATGCTGGTGATGGAAGCTGTGGCGAAAACCTATCGATATCTGGACGCAGAGGAGATCGCTGCGAAGCAGAAAGCTCTGAAAGCTGAAAAAGAAGCCAAAGCAAAATCTGGTAAGAAAGGCTGATTAAGTGAAACAATGTTTGAATCTTAGGCAGGTACAGTTCGGTAGCTTCAGGCTTCTGCCGGTTCTGGTATTGGGTGTCCTCCTGGCTGCCTGCAGTGGTGAGGAAGGGGATGACCTGGATCAGTATATGCGGGATGCCGCCAAGGGTATCAAGCCCCAGGTCAAACCTTTGCCCGAGGTTAAGCCATATACGGCATTGCAATACAACGCGGACGGCACCCTGGTGGATCCATTCCGCGCGCGCAAGGCGGCGAACAAGTCAAGCGCCTTGCAGCCTAACCTGAACCGGCCTAAAGAACCTTTGGAAGCCTATCCGCTTGAAAGTTTGAAATATGTTGGCCTGCTGTCAAAGAACAAGCTGATTTATGCCTTGCTTAAAACCCCGGATAATGTCGTCCAGCAGGTGAAGGTCGGCAATTATGTGGGACAGAATTACGGACGTGTCACGCAAATTACCGATAGGGAAGTCATATTGAATGAGATTGTGCAGGATGAGCTATCAGGTGACTGGATAGAACGCGCTTCAAACTTGGCTTTGCAGGAATAAAAAAATAATCGGAACGGTTTATAAGCCTGAAGTATCGATGTTTAAACGATCTGCGGGTATTAATACAGTCTTAAAAAAGAGGTTTAGGGTGAAACGATGAAAACAAATATGTTGATATCAAAATTTTTACAGGCAGTCTTGCTGCTTGTCATGACTATGTTTTCAGGCTTATTGCTGGCTGAGGATCAATCCGCGTCGGGCAATAAGATTGAAAGCGTGGATTTTTCATCGTTGCCAGGGGGCAGGGTCACTATTCATGTGAAAACAACGCAGCCCCTGACTAACCCGCCGGCAGGCTTTACGCTCAGCAATCCGGCCAGGATCGCGCTGGACTTTCCTCAGGTCTCTAACGGCGTAGGCAAAAGCAATATCGGTGCAGACCAGGGCGCGCTGAAAAGCGTCACTTTAGCGCAGGGCAAGGAACGTACCCGCATGGTGCTGAATTTGTCTAAGAATGTCGGTTACAACACCAGTGTAAACGGTAATGATGTGACGATCACATTGCAGGCGAATGCAGCGGCAACGGAGTCAGTGGTGGAAACCAGGTTCTCCGAGCCTAAACTTGGCAGCCAGCCCATCGCCCTTAACAATGTAGACTTTGCGCGCGGTAAAAACGGCGAAGGCCGCATCATTGTTGACTTGTCAGACCCATCAGCGGGCATCAACATCAAGCAGAAAGGCAAGACGATTGTAGTCGATTTCATTAATACAGAAGTGCCTGCAAACCTGCAGCGCCGCCTGAATGTGACTAATTTCAATACCCCGGTACTCTATGTCGATACGATGAAGCAGGGTAAAAACGGTCATATGGTGATTGAGCCTAAAGGCAATTGGGAGCATTCAGCCTATCAGGCAGATAAAAAATTCATTATTGATGTGCGTCAGATCGTGGATGACCCGAACAAACTGGTGCGCGGCAGCAAGCCTGGCTATGCCGGCGAGAAACTTTCGCTCAATTTCCAGAACATCGAAGTGCGTGCAGTGCTGCAGGTCATTGCCGACTTTACCGGCCTGAATATCATTACCAGTGACACCGTAACCGGCAACCTGACGTTACGCCTGAAAGATGTGCCATGGGATCAGGCGCTGGAAATCATCATGCAGAGCAAAGGGCTTGATAAACGTAAGAACGGCAATGTGATTCTTGTCGCCCCGTCAGAAGAGCTGGCAGCCAAGGAAAAGCTGGTGTTTGAAAGCCAGCAGCAGATCGATGACGTAGAACCATTGCGCACCGAAGTGTTCACACTGAATTACATGAAAGCAGAAGCGCTGAAGGATATCCTGAGCGACCCTAAACAGCGCATATTGTCCAAACGCGGCAGTGCAGTGCTTGACCCGCGCACGAATACCGTTTTTGTGCAGGATATCCCTAAATACCTGGAACAGGTGCAGGCCATCATCAACAAGACCGATGTTCCTGTGAAGCAGGTGATGATTGAATCACGCCTCGTCATTGCCGATGAGAAATTCGGCAAGGACCTGGGCGCGCGCTTTGGCGTGACACAAACCGGCAGGCCAGGCAGCAGCGTCGCGACGATAGGCGGTACTATAGGCAACAGGCCGACAACGCTAACCTCCAGCACGCTTACGCAGGGTACACATAATGGTACAGCGCAGACAGCCCTGACAGATACGATTTACAGCGATAAAGTTAATAACCTTAACAGCACCTTAACCAGCAGTGACGGCCTGCCTGACCTGATGTCGAACCTGCCAGTCACTAAAGCAGGCGCCGGCAGCTTTGCGTTTACCCTGTTCAGGCTGTCAGCCGGATTGCTGCTGAACCTGGAATTGTCTGCGCTTGAGACTGATAAGCGCGGCAAGGTGGTTTCCAGCCCGCGCATCACTACCGCAAACCAGCGCAAGGCCAAGATCTCGCAAGGTACGGATATTCCATACCTGCAGAGTTCTGCCAGCGGTGCCGCCAATATTACGTTCAAACCCGCCGTGCTGAGCCTGGAAGTGACGCCGCAGATCACGCCTGATGAAAAGATCATCATGGATCTTGAAGTCAAGAAAGACCGGGTTGGCCAATATATCCGTACCGGTGTCGGTTTGACTGAAGCGCCGGCGATTGAAACGCAGTCAATCAATACGCAAGTGCTGGTGGCGAACGGAGAAACGGCGGTCCTGGGTGGCATCTATGAACAGGAAGACCGCAATGATGTAGAAAAAATACCGTTCTTCGGTGACCTGCCTATCATGGGCAATCTGTTCAAGCGTAAATCACTATCGACAGATAAAACCGAATTGCTGATCTTCATTACGCCTAAAATCATGGATGAACGTATGAGTCTGCAATAAAAGCAAAATCTGACAGAAACATCAGATTGTCATAAAATGCCCATCATTACAGTGATGGGCATTTTGTTTTATGTGCTGCTGAATTGCATATTGGCAACAGATAAAAATTAAGGGTTTTACAATTGAATAATATTTATTTTATCGGGCTCATGGGTGCCGGAAAAACGACCATCGGTCGTCTGCTGGCAAAGCAGCTGGGCAGGGAGTTTTACGACTCGGATGTGGAGATCGAGCGTAAGACCGGTGTCAAGATTCCGCTTATTTTTGAGCTGGAAGGCGAAGAAGGCTTCCGTAAACGCGAAACTGCCTCCATAGAGGAGCTTAGCCAGCTCGACCATGCGGTGGTGGCCACCGGCGGCGGTGCCGTGCTTAATCCGGAAAACCGCCGGTTCCTGAAAAACAGCGGTAAAATCATCTATCTGCGCGCAAAAGTACATGACCTTTACCAGCGTACGCGTAACGACAAAAGCCGCCCTTTATTACAGGGGGCGAATCCCAGGCAGAAACTTGAGCAGCTCTATATAGCGCGTGACCCGATCTATACCGAATTGGCCGATTATATTGTAGACACCGGTGCACAGTCCGCGCTTGAAATCACCGGTTATATAGAACAGCTGCTGCTGCGGGAATCTGCGCAGGCCTGAGCAGAAAAACAGAATATAAACAGATAACAGATGATTAATTGATATGCAGACACTTAACGTAGATTTAGCAAACAGAAGTTACCCGATTCACATTGGCCGCCATTTATTGACTGATGCCAATTTGATATTGCCGCATTTGAAGCGCAAACATGTCGCCATTGTGACCAATACGACTGTTGCGCCGCTGTACCTGGACCAGCTGACCCAGACGCTGCAGGCGGCTGGCGTCAGCGTGATCCCGATCATCCTGCCGGATGGTGAAGCCTATAAAAATACGGAAACGCTGAATAAGATTTATGACGTGCTGCTGCAGAATCGCTGTGAGCGCAGCACCACCCTGATTGCGCTTGGCGGCGGCGTGATCGGCGATTTGACAGGTTATGCCGCGGCAACTTACCTGCGCGGCGTGCCGTTTATCCAGATACCAACCACCTTGCTCTCCCAGGTAGACTCATCTGTAGGCGGCAAGACCGGCATTAACCATCCGCTCGGTAAAAACATGATAGGGGCTTTTTACCAGCCGCAAGTTGTACTGGCGGATATCGATACATTAAAAACGCTGCCGGCACGCGAACTGTCGGCAGGTATGGCCGAGGTGATTAAATACGGCCTGATCCGTGATGCAGAATTTTTTGATTGGCTCGAAGCCCATATCGAGCCATTGATGGCACTGGATGAAAATGCAATCAGTGAAGCCATCTACCGCTCATGCCGCAATAAAGCGGAAGTCGTCGCGCGCGATGAGCACGAAACCGGCGAACGTGCCTTGCTCAACCTGGGCCATACCTTTGGTCATGCAATTGAAAATGCAATGGGTTATGGCGTGTGGCTACACGGCGAAGCGGTTGCCGCGGGCACCATGATGGCGGCAGACCTGTCGCAGCGCATGGGCTGGCTGAATGCGGCTGAAGTCGCGCGTATCCATGCATTGCTGACTAAAGCGCGGTTACCGCTGGATGCACCGAAACTGAGTGCGGATAAATATCTCGATTTAATGCAGATGGATAAAAAAGTGGCGGATGGCAAGATTCGGCTGGTGCTGCAGCAGGGTATCGGTAAATCCGTCATCACCAGCGACTACGACGCTGACAAGCTCAGAGCTACTTTATCTTTATAGACAGGCTTGCCTGAAACAGGCATGTACGTTGATTTTGCTGAAAATATCAGAAAAACCGTCATTCCGGCGGAGGCCGGAATCCAGGCAAAGTGAATTGTCATTGAGTGGCAAGGGAAAATGCGCTTGGGTATGGAATTGATAAATTTCCGGCTTAAGGATATTCGTACAAAGCTGTCTTGCTCACTTAACAACAACCGGGTTTGAATGATGAATGATATGCAACTTGCACCTTACGCCGCAAACCCGGAACAAAGCATCGGCCGTGTCTATGACGAACAGCCTTCGTCTACCCGCAATGCGTTCCAGCGCGACCGTGACCGCATCATTCACTCTACCGCGTTTCGGCGGCTGGAATACAAGACCCAGGTTTTTGTGAACCATGAAGGAGATCTGTTCCGCACCCGATTAACCCACAGTATCGAGGTCGCCCAATTGGCGCGGGGCATCGCGCGCACCCTCAGGCTGCACGAAGACCTGACCGAAGCCATCGCCCTGGCGCATGACCTGGGGCATACACCGTTCGGCCATGCCGGGCAGGATGCGCTGAATGACTGCATGCGCGATTACGGCGGTTTTGAGCATAATATGCAATCGCTGCGTGTGGTGGAGCAGCTGGAGCTGCGCTATGCCGAATTCGACGGCCTGAACCTCACATTTGAGGTGCGCGAAGGCATACTCAAGCACTGCTCGATCAAGAATGCCAGGCAGCTGGGTGATGTCGGCCGGCGTTTTATCGACAAAACCAGCCCAAGCCTGGAAGCGCAGCTGACGAACCATGCGGATGAAATCGCTTACAACAATCATGATATTGACGATGGCCTGCGCTCCGGGCTGATTACGGTAGACCAGCTATCTAAAGTGGACTTGTTCGCCTGTAAGCTGAGTGAGGTAAAAGCGCTGTACCCCAGGCTGGAGCAGAAACGGCTGGTGAATGAAACCGTGCGCCGCATGATCAATACCCTGGTGGTGGATTTATGCGAACAGAGCGCAAAAAATATCGGCCTGCACCAGCCGGAAAACCTTGCCGACATCCGCAGGCTGCCGCCGCTGATCAATTTCAGCAGCGGTATTGCCGAGCAGAACCTCAAGCTCAAGCAGTTTCTGCACAAAAATCTATACCGCCATTACAAAGTCAATCGCATGAGCGCCAAAGCCGCGCGTATCGTGCGTGAACTGTTTGCCGCTTTTTTTGATAACACAGGCCTGCTGCCGGGCGAGTTCCAGGCCTATGCAGAGATAGACAAAGCGCGCGCGGTTGCGGACTACATTGCAGGCATGACGGATCGCTTTGCAATCCGTGAACATCGCAAGCTGTTCACGGTGGAAGAATACCTGTAAGTCTTAAATAGGTTTGGCAAGGCCTTCAATCAGCGGCGCAATGAAATGTATGCAAATGCCGTATCAGGTGCCCATATTGCTAGTGATGTTGTTCTTTTATTGAACGTCATTACTGCTGTGTTGTATCAATGCAACGATTTCTCCTGTTGCAAAATAACAACAAATGTAAGTAATTGTGACAAAAATGCCAATTTTAAGTTGAATCCGCAGATTTCATTGTGCATACTAGCGCTTACCTTCTTGATGAATTGATCGTTCATTGAGGGAGTTTGCAAACTTTCTCATTTGTTTGTTAGCAATAACGAAAAAAGCTGATGAGGTTACGAAGTAATAAGAGCAATAAATTTTTAGGAGATTTATATGAAAACAACTATTAAATTAGCAGTTGCTTCAGCATTAGTTGCTGCAGCTTCAAGCGCTAACGCTGGTATCATCATTCCAGCTGGCGATTGGACATTGGACATCGGCGGTGTTGTAAACGCTTACTACACATCTACACGTCAATCAGGTGACTTGAAAGGTGCTAACACACTCGGCGGTAGCAACTCTACAGGCGAAAGCACTGAGTCAAACATCACTACTGGTTTGTTGCCAAACTACCTGTCAGTTTCAGGTAAAACACGTCAAAACGACTTGGATGTTGCTTTCACAATCAGCATCAACCCAGGTGCTTCAACAACACAATCTGGTAAACAATCAGCTCACCAAGAAAACCGTCAAGCATTCTTGACATTCGGTGACAAATCATGGGGTTCTATCAAGTTAGGTAAAGATCTGGGCATCTACGCTTCAGACGCTATCTTGAACGACATGACATTGCTGGGTGTTGGTTCAGGTGCTGGTTTACTGGCTGGTAACACAACAACACTGGGCCGCATCGGTACAGGTTTCGTGTATGCTGACTGGAAATCACAAGTAGCTTACACATCACCAAACTGGAATGGCTTCCAATTCACAGCGGGTGTAACACAAGCTTGGAATGCACAAGCTGTTGGCCAAAACACATTCTACTACGGTGGCGTATATACTGACCAAGGCGTATTCGGCAGCTCAACAAGCAGCTCACGCGGTGGTTCATCACCTGCATTCGAAGCTAAAGCTTCATACGAGTGGGCTGGCGATGTATCAGGTAAAGTGTGGGCATCTATGATCTCACAAAAAGTTAAAAACCTGACTTACTACGGTAACGACAACGGTGATGAAACTGCACGTGCATTCGACATCGGTGCTACTGTTAACGTGGCTGGCTTCGGCTTGACAGGTTACTACAACGATGGTAAAGGTATCGGTACCACAGTGCAACTGCGTGACGGTTTCGATGCGTTAGGTAAACGTCGTGACTCTAAAGACTGGTACGTACAAGGTACATACACAATCCCAACAGTTGGTACAAAATTGGGTCTGGCATACGGCAAATCAAAACTTGAAGGTAACAGTGCTGCTTCAGACGTAATGGCTGGCAATGATTACGAAAACAAAATGTGGACTGTTGGTGCTTACCACCCAGTTACAAAACACCTGAACTTGGTTGCTGAGTACTCAGATGTTAAAACAGAAGTTGGTTCACTTGACGGTAAATCAAAAACTGTGTCTCTGGGCGCGATCTTATTCTTCTAGGATAAAGCAGGGTTTACCCTGTAATAATTTAGAAGCATAATTAAAAGCGGCACCTTTGGGTGCCGCTTTTTTATTGCTGTAAAATGTGCACTATCAATCAATAATTACAAGACAATGAACAAAAATATTTTTCACCAGCAGGGTCTGGTCAGCAGGCAGCACCGTGAGCAGCAGAGCGGCCATAAAAGTGTAATCTTATGGTTTACCGGTTTATCAGGCGCTGGCAAGTCGACACTTGCGCACGCAGTTGAGAAGGCATTGTTTGAGCTAGGTTGCAGAACGTTTGTGGTAGATGGCGATAATGTGCGCCATGGTTTATGCGCCGACCTCGGTTTTAGTGCAGATGACCGGCAGGAGAATATACGGCGAGTAGGCGAACTAAGTAGGTTGTTTCTGGAAGCAGGCGTGATCACGTTGTCAGCTTTTATATCCCCTTTTCTTGCAGACCGGGCGCGTGTGCGCAGCTTAGTGAAGCATGGCGAGTTTATTGAGATCTACTGTAATGCGGATTTGGAAGCATGCGAGCGACGTGATGTGAAAGGCCTGTATGCTAAAGCGAGGTGTGGCGAGATAGCAGAATTTACAGGTATTTCATCACCCTATGAAGCGCCGGTGAATCCAGAGTTAATAGTAAACACGGGTGTTGATTCGCTGGAATCCTGTGTCAATACAATACTGGATTACCTCAAGCTTCATGGAGTGTTAAGGGCAGAATAGGCTGGTGTTTACCTGGTATTTACATTTAGCGCATCTATCAGCGGCTGTATATATGGTTCATAATTTTTCCAGCGCTGAACCGAGGTTTTATAAATTGGCTGCCTGACCTGCCAGTGTGATGGTGTTTTAACGGACCGTTCCAGTTTATGTGGTGCCAGACAGGCATCGTCCCATTCCAGCCCTATGTGAGATATCAGTTTACGCGTCCAGTATTCCGGGTCGGCAATGGTATCTGCGTAGTGAATATCCATAATGCGGCCTGGCAGTACTGTATGCCAGTGCTGCATGAGACGTTCATATTGTTTGTAATAGAATCCCAGGTTGCTAAGATCAAATGCGTATGAGTGATGCTCATTGAAGTGCTGGAAAAAAATGGATAAACAGGTGTCTACAGGATCGCGTTTGGTATGAATGATTTTTGCATTTGGAAATATTGTTGCAATTAAACCAATACTCATAAAATTATGTGGCATTTTATCTGTGATGTGTACTGGTGCCGCGCTGGCGCCTGTAGTCTTGAGCAGGGTAGATTCATACGTCGCCGCGATTTCCTTCGCGTGAGCAGGCAGCATGTCCTGGACGCATTCTGGATAGCTGGACTTCGAGTTTAGTATGTAATGCAAGGAGTTGACTGTATCACTCCAGAACTCAACTTCGCCAGCGCCCAGTACACTGGGATGACTGGATATGATCTGCTCGGTCAGTGTTGTGGCAGAGCGTGGCATGCCGATAATCAGGATCGGTAGCTTGCTGTCAGTACCGTAAGTCTGACGATTTTTAAAGAAATCCGTGTTGTAAGTTTCAATTAATTTTGTGAAACTAGCTTCAGACTCTTCACGATCATAGCTTAGCTTCTGGCTCTTAATTGAATTTGCTAGCGCATAATGATGAAATGCCTGCTTGTAATTTTTTTGATCATCGTAAATTTTGCCTAAGGCAAAATTGATATCTACCATAAAAGATTCGTCTAAATTATCTTGGTTTATGAACCTAAGCAGGTTTTCAGCTATGCCATCATTGGCTTGCGATTTTAATACTCCAGACTTTAACAGGTAGCCTTTAGGTGAGTCACCGTGGGTGGCTATGATTTCATCACAAATGCTGATCGCTTTATCGAGCTTACCGTCATCTTGATAAGCCTGTTCCAAACCGATGAGTGAAGATAAACGGCTGGGTTCAATTGCCAGTGCTTTGTTGTAGTTATCTATCGCAGCATCTACGTTGCCCATGCCCAGGTAAATTTTACCGAGAGTGTCTAAAGTATCAATACCGTTAGCGCCTAATTGTAGCGCGCGGTCATAGCATTGCAGTGCTTCGTCGTAATAGCGCATATTGACGAGATGCTTGCCAAACAATGTAAATGCCTTTAATAGATTGGGGTGCCTGTTGCAGATATCCATGTATTTGATTGCGGCGCTGCCGTTCAGGTCGACCTTAGCAAGCATATCGGCATAACTGATATTGATGTCTGCGTCCATTGGGGCTAACCCAGAGGCATTTTGCAGGCACTCTAATGTGCGAGGGTAATCATCGAGCTCTGCATAGATGACACCAAGAATGTGAAATGCCCTGGCACTTTTCTTATCTAGATTAAGTGCTTGGTGCAGACATTTTATCGCCTCATCGTAGTTTTTGATTGCCCGGTAAGCGATGCCGCAGTGAATGTTAGAATCTACAAGGTTTGGATTGATCTTGAGTGCGGCCTGGTAGTGCTGGATCGCTTCCTCAAACTGGCTGAGTTCATAAAGCGTGTTGGCCAGATTATGGTGTGTGTGTGCATCATTGGGCTTAGCCCTTAAAATAACCTTGAATTGCGCAGCCGCTTTGTCATGCTGCTTGGTAGCGGCATAAGTAAGTGCCAGCGCATTCTGTGCCTCGATAATTTCAGGTGCGATTTTAATAATATCGGCAAAGTACTTTTCTGCACGTCCAAACATACCCATTTGCATTGCGCGCTGGCCTTGCTGGAAATTTTCATTAATGAATTTAAATTGCTGTTGGGTATATTGCTTCATGGAGTTCTTTTTAAAGAATTAAATATAGCGCGATTTTACCTTGAAACCGGAGTTATGGTGATAACGTTGAATCAAGGTGAGTCAGGTGACAGGTGCTTTAGATGTTAATTGATTGAGTCCGCTGTAACGGAAAAATATCATGCCGCATGGCATCTATCTTATTAATGAAGAAAACTTGCGCCATTCTGCCGTTTTCAAGGCTGTCGCCAAAAAAATCATTGGCGGCGTGATAGGTCTGCGCATTGAAAATAATCAATGTATTGTAGATGTTGTTCACACGCACCGTTTCATCGAACATGCTGTGATAATCACTGGAAACAGGCAGGTTAGCCCTGAAATTCTTATCGTTCAGCTTTAATGCCGCCTGGTATTTTTCTTCACTAAACGATTTATTTGGCTTGAATAATGAAGTGCCAGCCGTAATCGGTGCGTCTGGCGTTAAATAAATGACCCCGGCAAAAATAGTGTTGGGGTCTTGATGCAGCACACCGCGTTCGAATTTAGCTTCCACTACCTGGAAGCTTGTTGAGATTGCCCAGCGCATATTGTCAGTCTGCGTGTTGTGAAAGACCGATACCAGCTTCTTGCAGACTTTTTCATAGAGGCTTTTGTCCAGATCGAATAGTTCCCTGGTTCTGCATCCCGGGTAAACATAATCAATATCTTTTAACTCGTGGCAGTAGCTGAATTTCTGTTTCAGCGCGAATTTCCTGATTTCATCCGGGTTTTCATAGAAATTTTCAATGACAGTAACGGTAGGGTATAGATTCATTTAGTCGATTCTCGGTTTGCAGCCTGAAGCAGGCTGTTAATCATTGCAACGACATCATTCTGATATATATTCACAAGTGATGTTGGGGTGTTTATAGATGTTTCGGCCATTTTCGAGAAGTATGAAAAACACGCAGTATCTCGACCACATCAGATTTAACTCTGTACGGTATGATGTAAGGGAAGTCCGTGATAATAAGCTCCCTTGTGCCGAACACACGTCCTGCTTTGCCTAGGTTAGGAAAGATTGTAAGTTGATTAACGGAATTGAATACATGTGTCACTAGAGCATGCGCTGCTTTAGGGTTATCTTGTGCGATGTATTCGGCTTCATCTTCTAAATTATCCAGCGCTCGCTTTAACCATTTAACCTGCATATTTATTAGCTAACTTTGATAGCTGTTCGGAGGATGCAAAATCACCGTTATCAGCTTCTTTAATTGATGATTCAATCTCAGAAATCTGCCAGGCTTCTAGTTCCAAATAACGGCTGATGGCTTCGGCCGCCAGAAAAGATTTACTGCGGTGCGTAGCATTGGCGAGTTGATCTAATTTATTTTTAGTATCTGCATTTAGTCTTAAAGTAAGAACTGCGCTTTCCATCATATACTCCTAATGTGTATTTCAATGTATACAATGTAATATATTTAAATGAAATGCGCAAGAAAGCAATTTAATTGGCTGATTTATGTCAATTTATTCTTCAATTCCTAGCTCCTGTATTTTGCGCGTTAAGGTATTGCGGCCGATGCCGAGCTGGGTTGCGGCTTCAACGCGTCGGCCGTGTGTATGTTCAAGCGCTTTTTCTATCAGTATGCGCTCGAATGTATGTGTGCGCGTTTCCATGACGTTCTGTTCACCGCGGTTAAGTGCATCGGCAATCTCAGATGCCAGCGCTTCCTGCCATGAAGCGCTGCCGGCGGGGGTGCCGGTGTCTTCCTTGAGTTCCGGCGGCAGGTCGGCAATGTCGATATTTTGACCCGGTGCCATGACTGTGAGCCAGTGACACACATTTTCAAGTTGCCTTACATTGCCGCTCCAGTTGACGGCGCTCAGGTATTTGAGTGCGGCAACAGAGGGTTGTTTGGCTTCCACGCCAAGTTCCGAGGCGCTGTGTTGCAGAAAATGCTTGATCAGCAGGGGAATGTCTTCACGACGCTCTCGCAATGGCGGCAGGCGTAACCTGATCACATTCAGCCGGTGAAAAAGGTCTTCACGGAACAGCCCGTTCTTAACGCGCTGCTCCAGATCCTGATGGGTGGCGGCAATGATGCGTACGTTGACTTTGATCGGCTGGTGTCCGCCTACGCGGTAAAACTGCCCGTCACTTAATACCCGCAATAGCCTTGTTTGCAGGTCTGCCGGCATGTCGCCGATCTCATCCAGAAACAGGGAGCCGGTATCAGCCTGCTCGAAGCGGCCGCGGCGTGATGCCGCAGCACCGGTAAATGCGCCGCGCTCATGCCCGAACAGTTCGGACTCCAATAAGTCTTTAGGGATTGCCGCGGTGTTGATCGCAATAAAGGGTTTGTCGGCACGCGGGCTGTGCCGGTGCAACGCCCTGGCTACCAGCTCCTTGCCGCTGCCTGATTCGCCGTTGATCAGCACCGTGGCATGCGAGCGGCTTAACCTGCCGATTGCGCGAAATACCTCCTGCATGGAAGGCGCCTGACCGATGATCTCCGGCGTTTCTTCACTGATGCTGTCAGCGGAGCTTTCTGTCGCTTGCCGGGTGCTTTCTTCTACGGCACGTTTAATGATGTCTATGGCCTGGTCAACGTCAAACGGTTTGGCCAGATACTCGAATGCACCACCCTGGAATGCAGCCACTGCGCTTTCCAGGTCTGAGTAGGCTGTCATGATAATGACTGGGATATCAGGGTATCTGCGCTTGATCTCGCTTAGAAAATCCAGGCCGGAACCATTGGGCATGCGAATGTCGCTGACCACGACCTGTGGCTGGTTATGATCCAGTTCATTGAGCGCTTCCGCGATTGAAGAAAAAGTCCTGAACTCAAAATCAGTGCGTGCGAGCGCTTTTTCAAAAACCCAGCGAATAGATTTGTCGTCATCAATAATCCAGATTGGTTTCATATGGTTCTCTTATTTAAAGTGAGTATCTTTGCAAGTCGTAATGCAGGTTGTAATCATTGGCCAATTAGCTTGCCGCTTTAACGGCATTGGTTTCTATCGGCAGCAGGATCGTAAAACAGGTGTTGCCTGGCTCACTCATGCATTCAATCATGCCGTGATGCTGGGTGATGAAAGTTTGTGCCAGCGTGAGGCCTAAGCCGGAACCGCCTTCACTGCCGGAAACCAGTGGATAGAAAATGCGGTCGCGTATATCCGCAGGGATGCCCGGGCCGTTATCGATGATTTCCAGCTTGATTGCAACGCGATAGCGCTTTCTGGCAAGCGTTACCTGCCGTTCAGCACGCGTTTTGAACGTAATCTGGCTGCCTGGTGTTTTATGGGTTTGCATTGCCTGTACGGCATTGCGCGCAATGTTAAGCACCGCCTGGATGAGTTTTTCCCGGTCGCCGATCAGTTCCGGCAGGCTCAGGTCATAATCGCGCCTGATGATGACAGACTGGGGGGATTCAGCCAGTATCAGGCTTCTTACGCGCTCCAGCACTTCATGGATATTGGTGGGCTGGTATTTGGGTACCCGGTGCGGAATCAGCAGCCTGTCCATCAATGCCTGCAGACGGTCAGCCTCTTTGATGATGACTTGCGTATATTCACGCAGGCTGGGTGAGGGTAGTTCGTGTTCAAGCAACTGGGCCGCACCGCGCAGGCCGCCAAGCGGGTTGCGTATTTCATGTGCAAGGTTGCGCAGCAGTTCGGCATTCGCCTGCTGTTGTATCAGCATGCGTTCTTCACGCGCAATGCGCAGTTGTGCATCCATCTGCTGAAATTCCAGGATCAGGCTGGCGGCAGGTGATTCAATCGGCGTGACGGTGCAGGTAACCGCAAAAGAGTTATGGCGGTGTGTGCTGATGTTGAACTCATGTTCACGGAAAGGGCTTTGTTGTTGAATGGCGTTGTTAACTGCCATCATCAGGATATCGCAGTTAGGGAAAACATCACCGATGTGCAGCCCGATGATCTGAGTGGCGCTGAAAGCAAAAATGATCTCGGCCCCGGGGTTAACGTAAACCACGCGGCAGTTGTGATCGAGCAATATTATTGCTGTCGCTAAATGTTCTAACCCGGCAAAATGGTCTGGCGTTTTTTGAACCATAGTATTAATGCACTCGAAGTTTCAGTAATCATACTATGAATAAAGCAAAAGCCAGGCCAGATAAGGTTGGATAAGGATAATATTTTGAGAGGGGCTATTTGCACGTAGTTTTTAGGCAATTGGTATTTTAAAAATAGATTGATTGGATCGTATGAAACAAATATCAACCCTGCTTTAATCAAAATACCAAGAGAGCGCCATTCCGGCGCAGGCCGGAATGACGGAATTGACAGGTTTTTTAGCTGGAAATATTCCTGCAAAACCCTCAGATTAACGCAGTGAATCCAGCTCTTTTTGCAGTAGCTCGATATTCTTCTGGTGGTTATCCACATTCTCTTTGAGTGATTTCATTTTTTCATCAAATTTCGGCACATTGCGGAAGGTCTGTCCGTTGGCTGTCCGGTAAACTTCAGGATTGGATTCGCCTTCGGAATAGGCCTTTTTAGCTTCTTCCAGCGCTGCTTTTTCGGCATCCAGTTCGTTCTGGAGGATACTTCTGCGCTTGCCGTCGCGTTGGTTCTGCATGTCTTTATCTACACGCGGGAAGCCATCCGGTGTGGCAGTGCGTTTACTGGTGGAGCCGCTTTTTGTTTTAGCGCGGTCATTGCTGATATTGCTCGCATCCGGGTCGATTTCCAGCCGTGTCGCGCCTTTGGATTTGATGTTGGAATAGGTGACGCGACCATCGGCATCTACATGTTTGTAAATTTCGGCAACTGCTGCGGTTGGGACGGTAAGGGAGATCAGCAACAAAAATAAGTGTTTTTTCATGGGCTTAGTTTATTAGAGTTGAGCGGATTAGGCAATAAAGTCAGCGGCTGTATTGCCTGTCGGTGAGGCATGCCACATCAGTTTTTAGAACGATTCTGGCTTGTATTCGTTGACCGTAAGCAGCAGGC
>Ga0123388_1047955_pt1 | contig 37306 bp, 30 predicted proteins | sample T0HHNO3metaT_FD_89916 | JGI IMG/M metagenome (GOLD analysis project Ga0123388, IMG submission 89916) | Methane-oxidizing artificial microbial communities from Washington, USA to study methane cycling - T0-HHNO3 metaT (Metagenome... | ecosystem: Engineered > Modeled > Simulated communities...
GCATACGTTGGTCATTCTCTAGTCAGTTCATATTCAAATAAAGCACTTATTCCGCCTAGTTCAGGCAGATAACTACCTTTTTTTGATGTACAAATCCGTTATCGTGCCTTCTTTCATTTCTGCGGCAAAGCAAATGGTTTCTGATAAGGTTGGATGTGCGTGAATGGTTAAGCCTAAATCATGCGCATCTGCACCCATTTCAATCGCTAACACGGCTTCTGCCAACAATTCGCCTGCGTTTACACCCACAATGCCCGCACCGATTAAGCGATGTGTGGTTTTGTCAAAAATCAATTTAGTTGTGCCTTCGGTGCGGGCAATCGAGATAGCACGACCACTTGCAGCCCAAGGAAAGCTGGCTTTTTCATATTCGATACCTTTGGCTTTAGCTTCGATTTCCGTCACGCCAGCCCAAGCGATTTCTGGGTCTGTGTAAGCAACGGATGGAATGCAAGCAGCTTGAAACTCTACTTTATGACCTGCAATCACTTCCGCGGCGACTTTACCTTCATGCGTGGCTTTGTGCGCCAGCATAGGTTGGCCGACGATATCGCCGATGGCAAAGATATGCGCTACGTTTGTGCGCATTTGTTTATCGACTGCAATAAATCCGCGCTCATCTACAGCAACGCCAGCTAATTCTGCACCAATGTTTTTTCCATTTGGACGGCGACCGATTGATACTAAAACACGGTCATATAGTTGAGGCTCTTTTGGAGCATCTTGGCCTTCAAAACTGACCAAAATTCCCTCTTTTTTGGCTTCCATTTTTGCCACTTTGGTTGAAAGCATGATGGCTTCAAAGCGTTTTTCCATGCGTTTTTGCAGTGGGCGCACTAAGTCACGGTCGCAACCTTGTACTAAACCATCTGTAAATTCGACCACGCTGACTTTTGTGCCTAGTGCATCATAAACGGTACCCATTTCCAAACCGATAATGCCGCCGCCGATGACTAGCATGCGTTTTGGAATATCCGCCAACGCCAACGCACCTGTCGAATCCATGATGCGCTCATCACTCGCTGTCGCTTGGTCTAAACCAGGAAATTTAGTCGCTTGTGAACCTGCCGCGATAATAGTGTTTTCAAAGCCAACAGTTGTGACTTTGCCAGCGCTATCGGTGACTGCGATTTGATTTGCGCTGGTAAATGCGCCAACGCCTACAACAACGGTAACGCCGCGTTGTTTTGCCATTTGTGCAAGGCCGCCGGTAAGCTTGGCGACCACATCGTTACTTTTCCAGTTGCGTAGCGCGTCTAAATCAATATTTGGCGAACTAAAACTCACGCCATGATGCGCTGTTTCTTCAGCTTCTGTAATGACTTTGGCTGTATGTAATAAAGCTTTAGACGGGATGCAGCCTACGTTTAAACAAACGCCGCCCAATGTTGGATAACGTTCAATTAACACCACTTTTAAGCCAAGATCAGCAGCGCGGAAAGCAGCGGTATAACCGCCAGGGCCAGAGCCTAGAACGACGACTTGTGTATCGATATCGCTACTGCCAATCGTTGAAACAGTTTTAGGATTTGCATCATTTTTAGCAGCAGCGTTACTAGGTGCGCTTTCTGTAGCAGATGTTTCTGCTTTAACTGCAGTTGTATTTTGTGTGGATTCTGATGCGCTTACGGCAACGGCTGTTTCAACAACCAAAATCGCTGAACCCTTAGCGACTTTATCGCCCACTTTGACTTTTATTTCTTTCACTACGCCGTCATGCGAAGATGGAATATCCATCGATGCCTTATCTGACTCAACCGTGATTAATGAATCTTCCTTAGCAATCGTGTCACCGACTTTTATTAATACTTCGATGATATCAACGCTGTCAAAATTGCCAATATCGGGGACTAATACATCCACTAAATCGCTCATGCTTACCCTTTGTTTACATCTAAAGAAATTAGAGTGATTTTATCATTAAAGTGCGAGTTTTAAGCTTTAAAAGGGCAGCTTTCAAAACAGAACTTTAGTTAGAGCAGAAATAGATTAATTGGTGAATATAGCGTGCAAGGCTTATGTTTGAAGTTCAATAGAAAGTGCTTATAGTCCAGATTCGGCTGGACTATAAGCAAAATTAAATTGCGACAAATTAAGTGGATATTTAGCCTGAAATTGCGATTACTCTACTTTAATACCCATTGCAGATTTAAGATCGTTTGCGGCTGTTATGTCTAAAACATTCAGTGCAGCAACCATATTTAAGGCTTCAATTCGTTTGCCATTTTGCTCTGCAATCAAGCCTAAATAATAAAGTGCACTAGCGTGATTACTATTGGTCGCAACCACTTGCTTTAAATGTAGTTCTGCATAAGCGGTATTTTTTAAACTATATTCTGCTACGGCGCAATAATATAAAGCTTCAATCGTATTCGGCTCTTTTTCTGCCCACTGTGCTGCAATCTTATTTAGCTCTGCCCAATTTTCAGTTTTAAGTGGTTGCACGACACGCATAAAGAACGGCCATTTTTCTTCAGACTCTGCCCAGAATGCTAACTCACTCATACTAGTGACGCTTTGTTCCGGTTGATTGAGGAGTTTTTTCACCCATTCGACAGACATGTTGTAGTAAAAAGCATTGCGGCCTGGGCTTTTAACGGTGATGATTCCCACTAGATTACCCGCTTCGTCAAACATGCCGCCGCCACTATCGCCTAGCCTGAAAGCGTTGCTGGCTCTGATAACCACACTGTCATCCATTGGATAGAGCCCTTTGACAAAGCCAAAAGTACCATTTGGACGTGGTGAAAAACTGGCAAAACCGACCGTATAAACGGGTTGCTCGTATTTAAGGTTTTCGCTAGACCCAATATTAGTTGCTGGTGCGATTAAACCTTCCGTTTTTAATATGCATAAATCGTGGTGCCAGTCTGACTTAAGTGCGCTGGCGCTATAGTTTTCATTATTGGTATTCACGCTGACAGACACTGCATTAGCGATAACATGGCAATTGGTGACTACTTGGTCTTTTGCCACCACCACGCCAGAACCCAATCCGTATGCACCATTGGCAAGAGCCACTTGCACTTTGACGACATGCGTACTAATCTTTTGTACTAATTCATCTGTTGGTTCAGCATAGATAGGCGTTGCTGTTAGTAAAGACAAGCCTAAAAGTAAGCCAGTGGAAAAAAATAATGCAGGAGCAAGCGTAGGAACAAACATGGTCATGATAATCCCCAATCGTTAGTCATCAAGCAAAAATGCGCGCTTAATAATACTTAGCAATAGTCGTACCAGTTTGATCAGACAAAATTACAGGGGATTTGGATGGATTTACATCCATTAAGCTGCAGAAGTAGCAGGTTAATGGATGATTTTTAAGAATTTCGCACTAAAACAGTGCGATTTTTTGCTGCAGTTGGACTAAAGTAATAAGCGACGTACGTCAGATAACATCATGCGCATATGACTAGTAAAGCGCGCGCCATCGGCACCATCAACCACGCGATGGTCGTAGGAAAGTGACATCGGCAAGATTAAGCGCGGTTCAAAAGCTTTGGTCTTCGCATCGTAAACTGGCTGCATTGATGAGCGTGAAACGCCTAAAATCGCTACTTCTGGGCAGTTAATGATTGGCGTAAACATTGTGCCGCCAATGCCGCCAAGGCTGGAAATGGTAAAGCAACCGCCTTGCATTTCTTCTACTTTTAACTTGCGCTCGCGCGCTTTGGTGGATAACTCACCCAAATCGCGCGCGATATCCAGCACATCTTTTTGCTGCACATCTTTCACTACTGGCACGACTAAACCGTCTGGCGTGTCGCAGGCAAAGCCGATATTGAAGTAATTCTTTAAGATCAAACTATCGCCATCAGGTGAAAGCGACGAATTGAAATTTGGATAAGCTTTTAATGCATTTACAGAAGCTTTAATTAAAAATGCCAACATGGTGAGCTTAACGCCACGTTTTTCAGCATCCGCTTGCATGGACTTTCTAAAGTCTTCTAAATCCGTGATATCTGCTTCGTCAAACTGCGTGACGTGTGGTGCAGTAACCCAGTTTCTATGTAAGTTTGCGCCAGATATTTTTTTAATACGTGACAGCGGTTTGTTTTCAATATTGCCAAACTGGCTGAAATCAATCACTGGCATTGGAAGCGTAGCCAAGCTGCCTAATCCTGCACCCATATTTTCAGTGCGCGGTTTGGCTAGTTCGCCTTTTACGAATGCTTGTATATCGGCTTGTGTGATGCGATCCTTTGCTGCGCTACCCTTAACAAACGCCAAGTTAACACCTAATTCACGTGCAAATTTACGCACAGAAGGGCTAGCGTGTGAAGTTTTGCCGCCATTAATCACAACGCTTTCACCTACTGGCAAAGGCTGGTGTGCCGGTTGTACTTGTTTTGCTGGTTCTGGGGCAGGGCGTGACGCTTCTGGAATAGCTGCTGCAATCTCTGCTTTTGGTGCGCTAGCTGGCGCTACTTTTGCCTCTGTAGGCGCAACCGCTGGTTTACTTTCGGCTGCAGCATCCGCTTCTATAGTTAATATCAAATGGCCTTGTGCGATTTTATCGCCCACTTTTAATTTGACCTCTTTCACCACACCAGCAAATGGCGCAGGAATATCCATTGACGCTTTGTCAGATTCCACTGTAAGGAGTGAATCGTCTTTGGCAATCGTGTCGCCTGCTTTTACCAGTACTTCAATCACATCAACGCTATCGAAGTTGCCAATATCAGGCACTAAAACATCTTGTAAACTCATTATTAACTCCAGCCAGCAGGCCTTAATTTAAGCATTAAACCGTTGTTGGATTTGGTTTATTTGCATCCAATTTATATTTTTTAACCGCTTCCGCTACTTTAGCGGCTGGCAATTTTCCTTCATCGCTCAGCGCTTTTAAAGCGGCGACTGTGATGTAACGGGAATCCACTTCAAAGAAATCACGCAATGCTTCGCGGCTGTCAGAACGGCCATAGCCATCAGTACCCAATGCGACGAATTTGTTCGGCACAAAGCGTTGAATCTGTTCAGCAAAACTTTTCATGTAATCAGTTGAAGCGATCACTGGGCCTTTTGCGTCTTTTAAGCTCTCTGCCACATAATTCAAGCGTTGTGGTTTTTCAGGGTTCAGCATATTCCAACGCTCGCAATCCAAGCCTTCGCGGCGTAACTCGGTGAAGCTGGTTGCACTCCATACATCGGCTGACACGCCCCAGTCTTTTTCTAGCAACTCGGCTGCCGCGATGACTTCGCGCAAGATAACGCCGCTACCCATCAATTGTACTTTCTCACCTTTAGCTTTTGATTTACTAAAGCTGTATAGGCCTTTCAAAATGCCTTGTTCCGCGCCTGCAGGTAGTGCAGGGTGGCTATAGTTTTCATTCATCAAGGTGATGTAGTAATACACATCTTCTTGATTCTGTACCATGCGACGCAAGCCTTCTTGAATAATCACGGCTAATTCATAAGCAAATGTCGGGTCGTAAGAAACACAATTTGGAATCGTGGCAGACATTAAATGGCTATGACCATCTTCATGCTGTAAGCCTTCACCATTTAGCGTGGTTCTACCAGCTGTTGCGCCTAGCAAGAAGCCGCGTGCACGGCTATCGCCGGCTGCCCAAGCCAAGTCACCAATACGTTGGAAACCGAACATGGAGTAGAAGATGTAGAACGGAATCATCTGCACACCTGTGACGCTGTACGATGTTGCTGCCGCGATCCAGCTTGAGAATGAACCAGCTTCGTTAATGCCTTCTTCTAAAATCTGACCGTCTTTAGACTCTTTGTAATACATCACTTGATCAGAATCCATTGGCTCATACAGCTGACCCAAATGCGAGTAAATGCCCAACTGACGGAACATGCCTTCCATGCCGAATGTACGGGCTTCATCTGGCACGATTGGCACTACAAATTTGCCCAGCGTTTTATCGCGTAGTAGTGTCGATAAAATACGCACAAAAGCCATCGTGGTCGATATTTCGCGTTCACCCGTGGCAGTTAACATGTTTTCGAAAGCAGAAAGTGCTGGCACAGTTAACTCGTTACCCTTGCGGCGACGTTGCGGCACAAAACCACCCATCGCAGCACGGCGTTCCGCCATGTATTTCACTTCTGGCGAATCTTCCGCTGGCTTGTAGAAACTTAAGTTTTCAACTTGCTCATCAGTAAGCGGTAAATCAAAACGATCACGGAATTTTTTCAGTGATTCAATATCCATACTCTTTTGTTGATGCGTGGTATTTTGGCCTTCGCCTGCATCGCCCATACCATAGCCTTTTACAGTTTTGGCTAAAATGACGGTTGGTTGACCTTTATGATTAACCGCTGAATGGTATGCGGCATACACTTTATGCGGATCGTGACCGCCACGGTTCAAGCGCCAAATGTCTTGGTCGCTCATTGCGGCAACCATTTCTTTTAATTCTGGATATTTACCAAAGAAATTTTCACGCGTATAAGCGCCACCTTTGGCTTTAAAGTTCTGGTATTCACCATCCACGCATTCTTCCATGCGTTTTTTTAGAATGCCGTCTTTGTCCATCGCTAGTAACGGATCCCAATACGAACCCCACACCACTTTTAATACATTCCAGCCAGAACCGCGGAAATCAGATTCTAATTCTTGAATGATCTTGCCGTTGCCGCGAACCGGGCCGTCTAAGCGCTGCAAGTTACAGTTAATCACAAAAATCAAATTATCTAATTTTTCGCGTGAAGCCAATGAAATAGCGCCCAATGATTCAGGCTCGTCCATTTCGCCATCGCCGCAGAATACCCACACTTTACGGTCGCTAGTGTCAGCGATGCCGCGGTCATGCATATATTTTAGAAAGCGTGCTTGGTAAATGCCTTGAATTGGACCTAAGCCCATTGAAACTGTTGGAAATTGCCAGAAATCAGGCATTAACCATGGATGTGGATAACTAGATAAACCATTGCCGCCAGTCTCTTGACGGAAGTTATCCATTTTATCTTCAGGAATTAGCCCCTCTATAAAGGCGCGTGCATAAACACCTGGCGATGAATGGCCTTGGAAGTAAACACAGTCACCACCGAAGTTTTCATTCGGCGCACGGAAGAAATAGTTAAAGCCCGTATCATATAAAGTCGCGGCTGATTGAAAGCTCGCAATATGACCACCAACCCCCGGCGATTTTTCATTGCCGCGTAGTACGGTCATAATCGCATTCCAGCGCACCAATGCACGAACACGACGTTCCATTTCTGGATCGCCTGGCAAACGTTGCTGTAAGTGGGTTGGGATTGTATTTACATAAGCGGTTGTGGCGTTGTAAGGCAAGTTGCTGCCTGAGCGGCGCGCCTTGTCAATCATGGCCTCTAGCAAAAAGTGCGCACGTTCCGTGCCTTCATTTTCTATAACGGCGGTAAGTGCATCTAACCATTCCTGTGTCTCTAATGGATCGGTTTCTACTAATTTGTTTTGCGTGTTCGAGGTCATGCAGGGATAGTCTCCGTTGAGAGTGCTTGAGTTGGTATAATACAAGCAACTAGTTAAATGCAAGCAGGCTTCTAGATTTATATAATTTAAGTTTATATAAACGGGATGAACTGGCTTGATTTAATGCAATCAATTAAAGACGCTAGTGTGGCTTTTTTAGGCTTTTTGGTCAAGTTAAACGCGTGTGTTAGCCAGTGTTTTTAAAAGATTTGCTAGGTTTGTCTTACATTATATATAAGAGTTAAGGAAGTTTAAATGTCGGTAAAATTAAGTCAATTTGCAGAAATAAGCGATGAAAAGACGTTATCTTCGCAGAAACACAGCCTTTTTGTATTGGATGAAGCGGCTGAAAACAAGCACGTTTTTAGCGATTTACTGCAAAGTAAGCTCAAACGCAGCCAGGCAGAATATAAAAGTTTAAACAAAACGCCGGTTACTTTAGATTTACCTAACGGCGGCGTGGCTAGTTTTGTAGTGTTAACTCAAAATTTAACTGTGTTCCAAAAACACACTTTATTGCGCAAAGCGGTTAAGCCTTTGTTGGATGAAAATCCTGAAAGTTTGGCTATTAATGTTTATGGCGATGAGGTTGCGCGCGAAACCAATGCCTGTGCCGCTTATTATGTGACGGCAGTGAATGCTGCAGAATTGCCTAGTCGCAAAAACGCTAAAAATAAGCAAGGTAATAAACATACGCCATTAAAAGAGATCAGTATTTATGGCTACAAAGCAGCGAATGATTATGCCGAAGTGAATGTGCGTGTTGCGGCTAATACATTGTGCCGCAGCTTAACAATATTGCCGCCAAATGAGTTAACACCTGCGATCTATCGTGAAAAAGTAAGCGTATTAGCAAAACAATATGGCTGGCAGCATGAAGAGTTTGATATGCCTGCGTTAAAGAAAATGGGCGCGGGCGCTTTTTATGCGGTTGGGCAAGGCAGTGAGCCAATGGATGCAGCGATTGTGCATCTCACTTACAGCCACGTAAATCCTAAAAAGCATATTGCGCTGGTGGGTAAAGGTATTTGTTTTGATACGGGCGGACATAACCTTAAACCTGCGAAATATATGCAAGGTATGCACGAAGATATGAACGGCAGTGCAGTTGCGCTGAGCGTTTTGCAAGCAGCAACTGAAATGAAGCTAGAAGTGAAAATCGACTGCTGGTTGGCAATTGCGCAAAACCATATTGGACCGTTGGCTTATAAACAAAATGACGTGGTGACTGCATTAAATGGTATGAGTATTGAGATTGTGCATACCGATGCGGAAGGTCGCATGGTGTTGGCGGATACATTAACGCTTGCTAGCAGACAAAAACCGGATGTGATTTTAGATTACGCCACTTTAACTGGCAGCATGGCGGCTGCGTTAAGCGATCGCATGAGTGGGATTCTGGCCAATCGTCCGGAATTATCTCAACTGGCAGTTGCAGCAGGTGCAGCGGCGGGTGAGCGCATTGTGGCTTTTCCAAATGAAGAAGATTTTGACAGTGACTTGGAAAGTGATATTGCAGATATTAAGCAATGCACTTTAGAAGGCGGCGGCGACCATATTCATGCCACACGTTTTATGGGTAATTTTATTGAAAATGATGTGGCGTGGTGTCATGCTGATTTGTCCAGTACCAATCGCAAAGGCGGTTTGGGCGCGGTGCAAAGTGATGTGAATGGTTTTGGTGTTGGGTTCGCGCTGGAGATGATTAAGGCATTAATTCGCCAATAAGGTTTGTGTTAACTAAGATAGCTTGAAAATTAAACAGCAAGAGCTTTAATATTTAAGTGTTTTTTAAAAGTTAGCGAGGAGATGTATGGAAAATTTGGATTGGCTGGCAAGCTTTCCAGCGTTGATGCAACTTGAAGCACCTGCACGGGATATTTTGACAAAGTCTGCCCGGATTGTAGAAGCGCCCATCGGCACGGTTGGTTATCGTGAAGGCGGTGTTTGTGGCGCTTATGTGATGCGCCTTGCTGGACAATCACGCGTATATAAAATGTCTACCAGTGGCCGTGAAATTTTGCTTTATCGCGTGGCAGCGGGTGAAACCTGCGTGATTACGACTACCTGTTTATTGGGCAATAGTAACTATCCCGCTTCTACTATTGTAGAAGAACCGATTCGTGATGTGATTATTCCAACGGCTGCTTTCAATCAGCTGATGATTGATTCGCCTGTATTTCGTCGATTTGTGATGACGAATTATGGTGCATTGATTAGCGATTTAATCGTGTTGCTGGATGAAGTGGCTTTTCACAGTTTAGATGCAAGGTTGGCAAAATTGCTGCTGGATGCGAATAACACGACGATTAGTCGCACGCATCAATTAATGGCAGATGAGCTGGGCACAGCGCGTGAAGTGGTCAGCCGCCAATTAAAACGTTTTGAGCAAAAATCTTGGGTTGCACTTGGGCGCGGGCACGTAGAAATCAGTAATCGCGCCGCATTGGAAAAATTAGCCAGCAGTTAAAAGACCTTTAAGCTTTCTATTAGGCAATATTCAAATTATATAAATATGAATGTTAAATTCAAAGGTTCAATCCAATGTTTAAGCAAATATTCGATGATGCATCATCGACTTATACCTATTTAATTGTTGATGATGCGACGCAAGAAGCGGTGATTATCGACCCAGTTGCTAGCCATATTGATGCCTATATTCAACTGATTAATGAGCTGAATTGCCATTTAAAATATGCATTAGAAACGCATGTGCATGCCGACCATATTACTGCCAGCGGTATGTTAAGAGAGTACTTTTCGCTGCAAACTGGTGCAAGCGCGCTATGCGGCGTTTACACCGCTGATATGCAATTGAACGATGGTGATGTTTTATTGATCGGTCAGCAGGAAGTCAAAGTGATCGCAACGCCAGGACATACAGCTGGCGCTATTTCATATTGGTGGAATGATAGAATTTTTACTGGCGATAGTTTGTTAATCAATGGTTGTGGGCGCACCGATTTTCAGGGTGGCGACGCCGGAACGCTGTACGACAGCATCACAAATCGCCTTTTTACTTTACCCGATGAAACGCTGGTTTATCCCGCGCATGATTACAACGGTAAGCAGGTGAGTTGCGTAGGACAAGAAAAAAATACCAATCCACGATTCGTTAACAAAAGTCGTGATGCGTTTATTCAATTAATGGATGCACTGGATTTGCCAAAACCTGACTTAATCGATGTTGCCGTGCCAGCTAATCGTATGGAAGGTATTTGGGAAGGAAGTATTCAACAAGGTTAACACTCAAAATAGCTTTAAAAATACAGTTAAAAATAGGGTTAAGTACAGACTTAACCCTATTTTTTGCGCAATATTAAATTAAGCCGTTTATTTAAGTTGTGCCGCCTGCATTTTGCAAACTGCTGCTTGTTTTGCAGCCACCAAATTAACTGGTTCATCTGCTTCTATTGCTGCTGTAACTTTGCAATCAAGACATTTGCCTTTAACGGTATCAAAACCTTTCACTGTATTTAAGCCTTTTACGTTTTTAAAAATAGCATCATCTACATCCGCATCAGTGAGATTCGCGCCAGTTAAATCGGCGCCAGTTAAGTCGGCTTTGGCTAAATCGGCACGATACAGATTCGCGCCACGCAAATTCGCATTTCTTAGATCGCCAAATCGAAATGCGGCGATATTCAAATCAGCATTCTCGAAATTCGCGCCTGAAAAATTTCCGCCAACTGAATCAAATTTCATTTGTCCCATTGGCTGGTTGCCCATATCCAAACCAAAGCGACCATTGTGAATATCTGCGCCGCTCATATCCACTTTGCCCAGCGTGCCGATCATGCGTGCATTGGTTAGGTTGGCGCCTTTGAAATTGGTTTTGTCAAAAATAGCCTGAAAGATAATCGCGTTGGTTAAATTGGCATTGGTGAAATCAGCATTTTCTAAACGCGCTAGATTTAAGTAAGCGCCTTTTAAATTTGCGCCAATCAATTTAGCACCTTTTAATTCTGCGCCAAAAAAACTCACGTTTTCAAGATTGCAATGACTGAGGTCTAAACCGTTAAAAATCAAATAGCCGGCATCTTTATTTTGCAGCGTACAAGTTTTGCTGTTTATTTGACTTAACGCATCTGCTTGGCTAATTTTTTCACGCTCTGGTTCTGCGTTATTGGCATAAAAAACTGTGGCCTTTGCAATCATATTATCTTGATCGAACAGAAAAGAGTCGCGCGCGCCATCATTACTGAAACAATAAGTTTTACCTTTATATAATTCGTTAATTGCGCAATCGGTTTGATGGAATGTGTTTCTGGATAAGCCGTTTGTGCAGTAATTGGCAAATTCTCCTGCCAATGCGCTGGTGGCAAAAAGCACACTAAATCCTATTAACCAGCAATTGATGAGCATGCGCATTACACTTTTCAATGTCAAATTTTGCAACCTTAAATTTATCATTTGGAACTCCGGTTAAGTAATGTGCGTGTGGCAATGTGAAGTGAGTATAGGCGCAATAAAGTTAGCGACAGTGACTTTGGTTACATTGCACTTTTATATCTATTACTGCAAATTCCATTTCTTTAATCTAATCACTGTTTGAATCAATTCACTAAGTAAATTCATTAGTTTTAAATTATTTATAAAGCGCAGTCGTCAAACCGCTTATGAGTCCGTTTAGTGAGTATCTGCGTAGATTTTATGATTTGATTTAACAGCGCAGAGACAAAAAAACAGGAGATTAAAATGCGTCAAACATTATTATTGGGTTTAGTTGTGGCAACGATCGCAATGCCAGCTTTGGCGGATGATGATTATCAAGATAGAGCGCGCGTGATTTCAGTGACGCCGCAAGTGGAGCGTGTGAATAGCCCACGCCAAGAATGCAGTACAGAATATGTGCGCGAAACATATTATGAAGCGCCACAGCGCTCATTAGGTGGTGCGATTCTAGGTGGCTTAACGGGTGGATTGGTCGGTAGCCGATTCGGCGGTGGTAACGGACGTATCGCCACTGCGGCGATTGGTGCCGGTGTTGGCGCAATCGTGGGTGACCGCATTGATAATAATGGCCAAGCGAATGGTCGCGAGCGTGTACAAACTCGCCCAGTAGATCGTTGCGTTACGGTTGATAATTGGCAGACTGTGAACGCTGGATATTTGGTGAATTATGAATATAACGGACGCCAATATTCAACGGTGATGGATAGAGATCCAGGTCCGTATGTACCTTTGCAGGTTGCGGTGAGAGCGTCTGGCGGGAATGTTTATAATGCCGATTGGGATGACGGAAACAGAGGTCGCGGAAATGGACATCGTAAAAACCAAGACCGTCGTTATTGGTAATTTGTAGCAAGCATTTAAATAGCTAGTTAAAGCCGCGCCAACTTAGTTGGTTGCGGCTTTTTTTATTGGAGTTGATCAACGATTTGTTAAAAATTATTTATTGATAAATTGCTTGTAAATAAGGTTAACTATTGAAAATCGGACAAGGTATTAATGAAGTGATTGAAATACTTCAGTGTTAAAATCACGCCATGCTCGATTTTATTAAAAAACTGTTTCAACCCACACTTCCCAATGCAGCCATTGCTTGGCAACAAGCAGGTAATAATGCTGGGAACACTTATTGGCTGTATGCCGCGCCTGTTCATCTAGTGTTACAGCGCGATAGTTTTAGTTTGGCAGAACCAGTGCCGCAGCCTCTGAAACAACATGAAATAGATGCACTGACAGCAGATTTGAATGCGCATTTTGCTAGTGATAATAAGCAGTTTTTTTGGCATGAGGATAGTTGGTTTCTACGCTTGCAGCACAATCCTCAAATCGATACCACGCATCCGCAATTGGCTATTAATAAAAATATCACGCCGTTTATGCCGACAGGCGAAGGCGCAATGGCGTGGGCGAGCTTTCAAAATGAAGTGCAAATGCTGCTTTTTGCGCATCCAATTAATGCCGCACGCGAGCTAAAGAAAATGACGATGATCAACAGCATTTGGTGTTACGGTGGCGGGCAAGTCCATGCAAATTAAAGCGCGTCAATTTAACGCTGTCGTCGTTGAGGCATTAGCGGCGATTGGCACAAATCCACTATTGGCAAGGCTTTTCTCCTCGCGTGGTGTGACCAATAAAAATGAACTAGAAACATCGTTAAGTTTGATTATTCCGCCAGATCAATTAACTAATAATACGCAAATGGCTAAATTATTAGCCGATGCGCTTATCGCCAATAAAAAAATTCTGGTGATTGGCGATTATGATGCAGATGGTGCAACGGCCACCGCTGTGGCGGTAAAAGGTCTACGCCAACTTTGTCAAATTTTAGAGTCAACGGCGCAAATAGATTTTTTAGTGCCAAACCGTTTTGAATACGGATATGGGTTAACACCTGAAATCGTTCAACTTTCTGCAACAAACGCACAATTTGGTTCAAGCACACAAAAGCCCGATATTTTAATCACCGTAGATAACGGTATCGCAAGTGTTGATGGCGTTTTAACGGCGAATCAATTAGGCATGCAAGTATTGATTACCGACCATCATTTACCTGGCGACATTACGCCGGCGGCAGCTTGCATTGTGAATCCGAATCAACGTGGCTGCGATTTCGCTAGTAAGAATCTAGCTGGTGTGGGCGTCATGTTTTATGTGTTGCTGGCTTTGCGTGCAGAATTAAGAACGCGCGGTGAATTCATAGGTAAAACCGAGCCTAACTTAACCGAATTGCTGGATTTAGTTGCCTTAGGCACAGTGGCGGATTTGGTTAAATTAGATGCGAATAATCGTATTTTGGTTGAGCAAGGTTTACGCAGAATCCGCGCGGGTGCTTGTAGTGCGGGCATTACCGCTTTATTGCAAATTGCAGGAAAATCCGCCGAAAAAGTCACCGCGCAAGATTTAGGTTTTTATGTTGGGCCAAGACTAAATGCCGCTGGCAGGTTAGATGATATGTGTTTAGGTATTGCCTGTTTATTGGCTGAAAGTGCCGATGATGCGATGCAAAAAGCAGAAACTTTGCAGGCGCTGAATATGGAACGGCGCAATATCGAAGCCGATATGCAAGATAGCGCATTGACGACTTTGGATGCGATTGATGTCAGCCAGCAATTTAGCATTAGTTTGTTTAATGCAGATTGGCATCAGGGCGTGATTGGTATTTTGGCTTCACGATTAAAAGAGCGATATCATCGCCCGGCGATTGTGTTTGCAGAAGCTGGCGATGGCTTGCTGAAAGGTTCTGGTCGGTCTATTTCCAGCCTGCATTTGCGCGATGCGCTGGATTTAATAACCAAACGCCAGCCTGACTTAATCATCAAGTTTGGCGGCCATGCGATGGCGGCTGGTTTAAGTATCAAACAAACAGATTTTGAAGTTTTTGAAAAAGCGTTCGAAACAGTGGTGCGTGAACTGTTGACGGAAGCCGATCTGCAAGCGGCGATTGAAACTGACGGTGGTTTGCAAGGCAACGAAATGAATCTGGCTACCGCACAGTTGTTGTCTAAACAAGTGTGGGGGCAGGGTTTTAATCAGCCATTATTTTTTGATGCTTTTAAAGTGGTTAACCAGCGCATTGTGGGTGAAAAACATTTAAAGTTATTGTTGGAAAAAGACCAAAAGCGCTTTGATGCGATTTATTTTAACCATCATGATGATTTACCAGAAAATATTTCGGCAGTTTATGCACTAGATGTAAATGAATATAAAGGCCTGCAAACCGTGCAGTTACAGTTAAAACATGTTGAGTTAAAGCCTATTGAATTAGCCAGTGGTTTGAACTGATTAGCAAAGACGCATCAAACAGAGCGGGTAAATGGTGGTTTTTACAGTATTTTTGCAGTAGTTAGATTAGGGAATTGTTTGCTGGCATCTTCTATAAAACGTGTTTTGGCTGTTCCGCCGTTTGTATTGAACGCGCTGTTAGCATTGTTGATTTTATGTTGCGGCTTCAATTTGCAAGCCGCTGAAGCTATTAATACGGGCACTAGTTCTAATGCCAATACTAAAAATACCAACCAATCAAGTTACAAAGTAGAAATCACAATAACGCCCGACAGCGTTTCAAAAACAGAAAAAGATGTGCTGACCGATTTAATGGATAAGCATCTTGAGATCATCAAATGGCGCGATAATCCGCTTATGTCGCCAATAGAATGGCAACGTATCTATCAGTTAACCCCTAAAGCTATCGCAGATTTATTGGCGACAGAAGGATATTTTTCGCCAGAGATTGAGCCAACGATTGAAAGAGTAGGCAACGCAGTGCAAGCGCGTTTTTTGATTAATCCGGGTAAGCCAATATTGGTGAGCACGGTTGATTTAGTATTTACCGGCGGCATTTTTCAGCAACCAACAGAAGCTTCAAGACAATCTGTGACCATTGAAAAATTAAAGCAAGATTGGTTATTACAGGCTGGCGCGCAATTTAAGCAAGAAGATTGGAAACAAGCGAAAAGACGGTTGCTGATTAGTTTATTAGTTCGGCAATATCCAAACGCAACCATTAAAACCAGCAAAGCAGAAGTGAACCCAGATGCCAACTCAGTAGCTTTGCGGGTGGAAGTGGATAGCGGGCAAAGTGTGCAATTTGGTGCACTGCAAATCGAAGGTTTGGAACGTTATCCAGCCAGCATCATTGAAAATTTGAATCCCATTAAATCAGACCGCACTTACAGTCAATCTAAGCTGCAGCTTTTTCAAGCGCGTTTGGAAGAAAGCGGTTTTTTTCGCGGCGTAGAAGTGACGGCAAATACCAGTTCTGCAGATTCGGATGTCGCGCCTGTTAAAGTCGTTGTGCAAGAGAATCAATCGGTAAAAGTGGGTATGGGAGCAGGTTTCAGTACCAACACGGGCGCACGGGCGCAATTAACTTATGATGATTTGAATTTATTTGATCGCGGTTGGCGTTTAACCAGCAGCTTAAAACCAGAACAACGCGCGCAATCATTAAGCGCTTTGATTCGTTTGCCAACCGACAGCAGCGGTTATCGCGATAGCATCAATGCGGGTTTGGATCGCAGAGTGATTGAGGGGCAAATCACTACTTCAGGGCAGGCGGGCATTAATCGCAGTTGGGGGCCACGCAGAACGGAACAAACGATCGGTACAGGCTATTTGATTGAGCGACAAGAGGTTGAAGGCTCTGAATCTGCCACCAAAAAAGTCGCGACTGTTTCTTATGGCATCACACTACGGCGCACGGACAATGACCGCAATCCTACGCGTGGCTATCTATTTAACGCGCAATTTGCCGTTGCGCCGCTTGAACAGCTTTCTGAAGGTACTTTTGTGCAAAGTCATTTGCGAGCACAGGGCTATTATCCAGTAACCGAATCAACGCAATTTATCGCGCGTGCAGAAATCGGCATGGTCAGCGGTAAAAATAGTGCGCCAGCGGCCTTTCTATTCCGCGCGGGTGGCGATCAATCGGTGCGCGGTTACGCTTATGAAAGTTTAGGTGTGACGGAAGGCGATGCGATTGTCGGTGGGCGTTATTTGGTGACAGGCAGTGTGGAAGTGATTCAATGGTTAACCAAACAATGGGGCGCGGCGCTTTTTGTGGATGCAGGTAACGCGGCAAATACGATTCAGGAATTAAAACCAGTGTATGGCTACGGTTTGGGCGCACGCTGGAAAAGCCCAATTGGCGCGATTGGTGCAGATATTGCCTACGGTGAAGCGACAAAAGACTTCCGCTTACACTTTAACCTAGGCGTTGCTTTTTGATCATGATGATAATCAATATATCTACGCGGTTGCGACATTACTTAACACTTATTTTGATGGCATTTAGCATGCTGTTGTATACGCCTGCGCAGGGCGAAATGACCATCAGCGGCACGTCTAATCTGGATACGCTTGATTACGATTTAGACAATATCCATATCAAACTAGAAAAACTGGAGTCGCGCTGGCAGCTTTTTCCCATCGATAACAAACTTTCTGTAGATAAACTGCGTGCGCGCCGCTTGATTATTACCATGCGTTCCGCGGCAAAAAAAGCGGGTGATTCTGCATTGCCAGAGCAGATTAAGTTGCCATTTCCGATTAAGGTTCAGCAAGCAGAAGTGGTGGAGTTGGTAGTTATTACGCCAACTGAACAGCATGTTTTAAACAATGTGCAGTTTGATATTGAGGCCGACGCTAAAACGATAAAGTTGACCAGATTGAGCGCCGGCACGCCATTTGGGCAAGTAGAAGCGACGCTTAACCTGGGCACGGCCAACCCATTCGTGCTGGCTGGTGCGGTGAGTATCAAACAGGATGCTAAAGAAATTGCTATTGAAAAAGTCAATCTTGAGAAGGCTGCTTTTAATACAAATACTGTTGAGAAATCAAGCACATCAATGCCTTACGATATCAACGTGAATTTATCGGGCGATTTAAAACAATTAAAGTTTGAATCTGCAGCCAAGTTAGCTTTGCATAATGGCCAATTGGCTGTGATGCAAGCGGATGTTGAAAGTGCTAATGCCGCGAAAATACAAGTGTTTGGTGAGCTTGGGGTAACGGGTGAATATCCGTTAAAACTGAATGCGCAGATAAACGATTTTCAGCCTGAAAATTTAGGTAGTTATCCAGTTGGTTTGTTAAATATTGATTTAGATGTGCAAGGCAATCTGTCGCCAGAGGCCAATTCAAACGGCTTGCAAATCTTGTTATCGGCTAAAGATAGTTATTTGCAGGTGAAAAATCAGCGACAACCATTCATTATGGATGGCAAAATGATTTTTATCAAAAACCAGCTAAAAGATGTCGATTTTAAAGCCAGCATTGCCAATAACACATTAACGGCTAGCGGAAATTTAGGTTCGCCAGATAATGGTTTGCAAGAAAGCGTATCGCCACAAAATCAGCTAGCAAATAATCAACTGCCAAAAAATCAGCTTATAGTTCGTGCAGATTTGCCCGACTTAACCACATTAGGCAATCAATTTTCGGGTGAGGCGCATGTGAATGGCGTGGTCGCAGGTGCGTTTGACAATTTGGCATTTAGTGTGGATTTGGCGGCGCAAAAATTAAAATTACCGAATAACATTAAACTCGAAAAACTAGATGGAAAAGCCACGCTATTGGCTGGTGCGCAAGGCAAAGTTGATGCCACATTGAATGCTGCTGGTTTAAAAATGGCACAAAATCCAACGTTAAATGCCAACTTGGTTTTGCAGGGCACGCGTGCGCAACATCAGCTGAAATTGCAAGCAGTAGAATCGCCATCATCCACATTGGATCCCAATAATCTATTGCAATTTGAGACCACGTTAGCAGGCGGTTTGGATGCTGGACAATGGCAAGGCCTTATTCAAACACTGAGTTTAAAAGGCGAAACGCCGATTACTTTGCAAGCACCCGCAAAATTGCGCTTAACCAGTCAAGATGTTGCTTTGGAAAATGCGACTTTGCAGTTATCAAAGGGTCGCGCGGTGATTGATGTGCTGAATACGGGCAGTAAAGGTTTTATCAGTAAAGGTAATCTAAGCAATTTTGCGCTGGATGATATTCCGTCCAGTTTATTTAAGCTGCCAGCGCATTTACAAGGCAATCCTGTTTTTTCTGCTAAATGGGATGTTAATGCGGTGGAGGCGGTGAACGGCAGCGCGATTTTCAATCTTGAGTCCGGCGATTTAACTGTTGATACCAATGGCGTCGCAAAACCATTAGGCCTGCAAACTGCACTTGCTGACCTTAAAATGCAGAATAATAAAATAGATTTTGTACTGCAGCTAAAAGGTCAACAGCTTGGCACTGTAGATGCGAAAGTGAGCACAGTGGCCACAAAAGTTGAAACGGGTTTTGCGTTGATGGCGAATGCGCCACTGACGATAGTTGGCAATGCACAACTCAATACGCTGGCTTGGTTGCCAGTATCGGCCTCATTGGCGGATGCTAGTTTAGACGGCGCATTGAATCTAACCGTCAATGCGGATGGCACCGTACAAAGGCCTAATTTACGTGGTAATGCAGTCGGTAAAAATCTGCAATTTCTGCTGCCGTCGCAAGGCGTTGCGCTGACAGACGGTACTTTAGATGCGGTGTTTGAAAATGATGAATTACACATCACCCAAGCCGCATTTAAAGGCGGCACTGGTTATTTACGTACCACAGGCGCGCTGCAAATGGAAAACAAACAACCTAAAATAACCTTGGATTGGGTCGCCGAGCAATTCACGGTTATTTCTGGCGCAGACAGATTGTTAATCTTGGATGGCACAGGTAAAACGACTTTGCTGGAAGGTCTTTTTTCAATCTCTGGTGATTTTAAAGTGGCAAAAGGTTTGCTTGCGCTACCAGATGATGACATCCCCACGCTGGCCGATGATGTGGTGGTGCTTGGGCAAGTCGATGCAACAGCAGAACCAACGTTAAAAGTACTACTAAGTGGTTTACATATTGATTTAGGGGATGATTTTAAACTGCATGGACGTGGCTTGGATGCGCAACTTTCAGGCGCATTAACACTGTTAGGTTTAACACAATATCATCCTTACGCGGAAGGAAGTATTCGAGTTAAAAAAGGTACTTATATGGCTTATGGCCAAATTCTGAATATCACGCGTGGCATCATCAGTTTTAGCGGTCCTGTAGATAATCCTGGTTTGAATATTCGCGCCATGCGTAATGCCGTGAGTGATAGTGAGAGAATAATTACCACTAATGCAGAAACAGTGAATAACACGGGTGAGATTACGGGTAGTAACTTTAGCCAAACTACTTCAACTAATGTGCAAAACGTGAATGCCGGCGTAGAAATTACGGGTAGCGGACTAGATCCTAGAATTAAATTGGTATCAGAGCCGAATGTACCAGATACGGAAAAACTATCTTGGCTAGTGTTGGGGCATGGCACCGATTCAGCGGGAAAAAATGATTTCGCCATGCTGTCGTTAGCGGCTGGTGCGGTTTTGTCGCAAGGTGATTCTATGCCGCTACAAACGAAATTGGCACGCGCTGCTGGCTTAGATGAATTTGGTTTTACTGGCTCAGATGCTGAAACAGCATCGCTGACTTTTGGTAAACGTCTGTCTTCTCAACTCTATTTAAGTTATGTGAAAAGCGTGAGCGGACTATTAGACGTAGCCAGATTGACTTTTAATATTACACCGCGATGGGCATTGCAAGCAGAAACTGGTACCGAAAGCGCCGTGGATGCGCTGTATACATTTAGATTTAAATAAGTCGCCCAAAAGTTGTACTAGTTAATAGGATAAATAAGCACAATTTTCTATTTAATATGTCCACTAAATATTTCTTTAAAAACGCAGTAATTCACTTATATTTTATAATTATTGCTTAAATATAAGCGTTAACTTAACGTTGACCATGAAAGCAGGCGCGCGTAGAATTCGCGCAATTCTTAAGGCAATTTAATGAGCCAATTCGCACCAAAAAATCTCGCCAAAAATCCAATAGTCCCTAAAAAAATTGTAGTTGCTAATTGGAAAATGCACGGCAATCTTGAGCAGAATCAAACGCTGCTAGCAGATTATGTCGCATCACTTTCTCATTTAAAGCAGTCAAAAGTAGTGGTTTGTGCACCTTATCCTTATCTCGCACAACTGCAAAGTTTGTTACAAGACACTAATATTGCTTGGGGCGCGCAAAATATTGCCAAAAATGAAGAGGGTGCATTTACCGGTGAAGTAAGTGCCGCGATGCTAAAAGACTTCGGTTGCGAATATGTGATAATTGGCCACTCAGAACGCGCAACCGCTTATTGCGAATCAGATGAAAACATTGCGCAAAAATTTTTACAAGCGAAACAATATGGGTTAACGCCGATTTTGTGCGTGGGGGAAACCTTAATTGAACGTGAAGCAGGCGTGATGGAGTTGGTTGTTGGTAAGCAGCTTGATACGATTATTCAATTGCACAGCGCCGCTATTTTTGCCGATAGTATTATTTCGTATGAGCCTATTTGGGCAATCGGTACTGGCTTAGCGGCTTCACCAGCACAAGCAAAAGCCATGCATAAGTTCATTCATCAAAAGATTGAAAATCTAGATAAAGATGCTGCAAACCGCTTAAAAATCCTATATGGAGGAAGCGTAAATCCGCAAAATGCGGTACAATTATTCGCTGTGCCGAATATTGATGGTGGGCTAATTGGTAAATGCTCACTTGAGTCGCAAGCGTTTGAAAAAATATGCATGGCGGCAGAATTGGCAACTTAAAGTGCCAAGAAAACCTTAATACACAGTTGGTTTGCAGGTGAATATACCTGATTTAATGCGAGCCACTTTTAAAAAATTTAGTTGGAACCTAGTTTGATGGAAAATTTAATTACAGTAATTCATGTATTAGCAGCAGCGGGTGTTATCGGCTTGGTGTTATTACAGCACGGTAAAGGTGCCGATATGGGTGCAGCATTTGGTAGTGGCGCATCTGGCAGTTTGTTTGGCGTAAGTGGATCATCGAATATCTTAAGTAAATTAACTGCGGTTTGCGTAGTAATTTTCTTCTGTACTAGTTTGACGCTTGCTTACTTGGCAAGTCATCGTGCAGCAGGCGGTAGCAGTGTGATTAAAGTGCCCGCACAATCATCTAGCACTAATACGAACACAGCAAAACCTGATGCAACAAAATCACCAGAATCAACCCCAAATGCTAGTGACTCAAGCACTGGTAATGCAGCCTCAGGCAACACTGCTAAGGATGTGCCAAATTAAATTTTAGGGTTTGATTTGATAATTTCAAAATATAAATCCTTGGTAATTGCCGTCGTGGTGGAATTGGTAGACACGCTATCTTGAGGGGGTAGTGGCGAAAGTCGTGAGAGTTCGAGTCTCTCCGTCGGCACCAGTAATTCATTTCAATTAGTATCAAAAGCCCTCAATCTCCAGTAAGCTCAATCTGAAATACCTAGTAACTTCAAAAAATCACTATTTAAAATCGCACAACGTCAATTTTCATTCGCATTTCGCTGAGCAATGCGCGTAAAGAAGCTAACTCATATCGCTCGCTTTATCTAGCAAAAATAAGGCTGATATTAAAGTTATTACTACGTAATCTCAACTATTCCAAAACCGCTTTTTCACAAAAGTGTCACACATTCAAAGTGCATAGCAATCTATACTCTTCACATTAAATTTTGCTAAGAGGGAAGATGATGAAAATTAGAGCGCCAAATGAAGAGTACATAAAAGCTGCCAGCAACTTGAACACCGATCAAAAGGAAAGGCTGTTATGTAGAATGCGCGGTAAGCTGACTAGGAAATTAGAAAACGAAAAGCTTGATACGATAGAAGCGCTGGCAATTCAACTGGAAATTGAAGATGCTGAATTGGCTGATTGGCGTGAAAAAATGAATGAAATTACACAGAAAGAAAAAGACAAAGAAAAAACCAAGAAGAAAGATTAGTTTTCTTACTCAGAATGTAATTTCAAAGTCGCGAAATATTTGCCTTTAGATTCAACCCTCCAAATAATCAATTAAACTATTTATCATTTGCCGATATATTCTTTACCCAATCAAGCAATGGGTTCCACTGAATTAGGTCTTGCTCAACCACTGAATTCCGCATATCAAACAAGCTTAATCCTTGTTCCGCAGCGGTGACATAGGCTTGGGCATTACGAAGATAGGTCAGTACTTCAAAGTCAGCTTTAGCCATAAATTCAGCCAGTGAAATAGCAGATAATGTCCGGCTATTCACGCGCACTCCAACCAATGCTACAAAAGTTTTATTCTTACGAATAGCTTTTTCCTCAATTAAAATATCTAAAAAATTACTGGTGGCGCCGATATCAAAAGCGGAGGGTTGGATTGGCACAATCACACAATCAGCTTGCTTAACGGCATCGGATAGTTTTTCTTCGCGCAAACCAGCAGGTGAATCGGTAATAATCCAGTCGGAATCAATTGGTTGAGATTTGCTTTTTAGATTTTTAGAGTGGATTAGAGGTAGTTCGCCAGGTCGGCGTTCTATCCATCTTGTTGCCGATTGCTGGCGGTCTAAATCACGCAGGGTGACGATTTCATTGCGTCTAGCAAAATATCCTGCAAGATTAGTCGATAGCGTCGTTTTACCACTACCGCCTTTAGGGTTTGCAATTAGGATATTAACCATCACTGAACTCCATTAAATGTATTTAGATTACCGCAGGTATAGTGTAAATAATATGACTAAGATTGTATTGATATTTTTTGTTCTGCTATCTTTTTATCTGAGCACTAACTTAACGGCTAGAGATAGCCATTATCACCTTAAAACAACCTTTTGCAGAAAGACGTTTCTAACTAATTACCATATGTAAATGCCTTAAATGTTTGCATTTGGCTTTGCAGGGTAAGCGCCTATTAGGTTACAATCTCACATCTAAACAAATTTAGAACGTTTTTAAAGTTGATTGTCAAAAAAATAATTAATCAGTGAAAACGTAATAAAACGACTAAAAATTGATCTAAAAATGTAGTTAATGTTTTGATTGTTAGCCAAAAGCAACACAATCAAAAGTCTGTTACAAACCTTGTTAGGAAGTTTCTGTGCTGGAAAACTACTTTCCAATCTTGTTGTTTATCTTAGTGGGCCTTGCTGTTGGTCTTGGGCCACTTATCATTGGTCAAATCGTTTCCCCTAGTAGGCCTGATAGCGAGAAAAACTCGCCTTATGAGTGCGGGTTTGAAGCATTTGAAGATGCGCGTATGAAGTTTGATGTGCGCTATTATCTTGTCGCCATTCTGTTTATCCTATTCGATTTAGAAATTGCGTTCTTATTCCCGTGGGCAGTTGTGCTGCAAGAAATTGGCTTGGCTGGTTTTCTTGCCATGATGCTATTTTTGTTTGTGCTAGTCGTTGGCTTTGTGTACGAATGGATGAAAGGTGCATTGGAATGGGATTGATGCGCTTAAATGAAATTTACCTCAATAAATGGGTTAACTTCGGGCTAGGTTTTGGGGCCGCAATATGAGCTTAGAAGGCGTTCTAGAAAAAGGTTTTGTCACCACCACGTTAGATACGGTGATTAACTACACGCGCACAGGTTCACTATGGCCAATGACATTTGGTTTGGCGTGTTGCGCAGTTGAGATGATGCACGCTGGCGCTTCTCGCTACGATTTGGACCGTTTTGGTATCGTCTTTCGCCCAAGTCCAAGGCAGTCGGATGTGATGATTGTTGCTGGCACTTTGGTGAATAAAATGGCGCCCGCGTTGCGCAAAGTGTATGACCAAATGGCAGAGCCGCGTTGGGTAATCTCAATGGGTTCGTGTGCAAATGGTGGTGGTTATTATCATTATTCTTATGCCGTTGTAAGAGGTTGTGATCGTATCGTGCCGGTTGATGTTTATGTGCCAGGGTGCCCACCAACTGCTGAAGCTTTGCTCTACGGCATTATTCAGTTACAGAAAAAAATCAGACGTACCAACACTATCGCTCGGTAATCTTAAGAACAAAACTCATGTCTGCCAAACTCGATCAATTATCTGCTCAACTCAAACTTGCTTTAAGCGGACAAATATCGCAATTAACTGTTGCTTTCGATGAAATTACCATCGAATGTAAAGTGGAAAACTATCTGACGATTTGCACTAGATTACGTGATCATGGCGAGCTTAAATTTGAGCAATTAATTGATTTGTGCGGTGTAGATTATAGCCAATATGCAATAGAAGAATATACCGATGTGCAATGGGCAGGCAGGCGCTATGCGGTTGTGTTGCATTTATTGTCAGTTAGTTTGAATCAACGTGTGCGTTTGCGCGTTTATGCGGAAGACGATGACTTTCCTGTTTTACCAACGCTGGTAGATGTATGGCCGGCGGCCAATTGGTTTGAGCGTGAAGCGTTTGATTTGTATGGGTTAATGTTCGAAAATCATCCAGATTTACGCAGACTTTTAACCGACTATGGTTTTGTGGGCCATCCATTCCGTAAAGATTTCCCCATGATTGGCAATGTAGAAATGCGTTACGATCCAGAGCAGCAGCGTGTTATTTATCAGCCCGTTTCAATTGAATTGCGCAATAACGTGCCGCGCATTATCCGTGATGAAGGGGTGCATAATTAATGGCTGAGATTAGAAACTACACCATGAATTTTGGCCCGCAACATCCTGCGGCACATGGCGTTTTGCGTTTGGTGTTAGAGTTGGATGGCGAAGTGATTCAACGCGCCGATCCGCACATTGGCTTATTGCATCGCGCGACTGAAAAGTTGGCGGAAAATCGTACTTATCTGCAGTCAATTCCTTACATGGATAGGCTAGATTATGTATCCATGATGTCGAATGAGCATGCCTATGTGATGACGATTGAAAAGATGCTTGGCTTAGCCGTGCCGATTCGTGCGCAATATATCCGTGTGATGTTCGATGAGATTACCCGCGTTTTAAATCACTTGTTGTGGTTAGGTGCGCACGCGCTAGACGTTGGCGCGATGACGGTATTTCTGTATGCGTTCAGAGAGCGTGAAGATTTATTTGATTGTTATGAAGCCGTTTCTGGCGCGCGTATGCATGCGGCTTATTACCGTCCGGGCGGTGTGTATCGTGATTTGCCGAATCAAATGCCACAGCATGAAACCACTAAATTCCGTAGTGCAAAAGAAATCAATAAGCTCAATGAAAACCGCCAAGGTTCATTTTTAGATTTTATTGAAGACTTTACTAATCGCTTTCCTAACTATATTGATGAATATGAAACCTTATTAACCGATAATCGCATTTGGAAACAACGTACGGTCGGCATCGGTGTGGTTTCGCCTGAACGTGCTTTAGCACTCGGCTTTACTGGTCCAATGTTACGCGGCTCTGGTATTGAATGGGATCTGCGTAAAAAGCAACCGTATGAAGTGTATGCAGATTTAGATTTCGATATCCCTGTGGGTGTTAATGGTGATTGTTATGATCGCTATTTGGTGCGCATGGAGGAGTTCAGGCAATCCAATAATATTATCAAGCAATGTATTAACTGGTTACGCGTAAATCCTGGCCCTGTGATTACCACTGATAATAAAGTGGCGCCGCCAGATCGTGAAGGCATGAAAACCAATATGGAAGACATGATTCACCATTTCAAATTGTTTACTGAGGGTTTCCATGTACCAGCGGGTGAAGCGTATGCGGCAGTGGAACATCCAAAAGGTGAATTTGGTATTTACATGATTTCTGATGGCGCGAATAAGCCTTATCGTTTGAAGATTCGCGCACCCGGTTATCCACATCTTGCGGCATTAGATGAAATGACTAAAGGACATATGATTGCTGACCTAGTCGCAATAATTGGAACGCAAGATATTGTATTTGGAGAGATCGACAGATAAAAATCTGGCAGATAGCTTATGTTAAGTAAAGAATCCATCGAAAAAATTGATTACGAACTCACTAAATATCCGGCTGATAGACGTCAGGCGGCGGTAATGAGTGCGTTGCGTATTGTGCAAACGGAACGTGGTTGGTTATCAAAAGAAAGCATCACTGAAATCTCAGAATACTTGCGTATTCCTGAAATCGCTGCGATGGAAGTCGCGACTTTTTATAATATGTACGATTTAGAGCCAGTTGGAAAATACAAAATCAGTATTTGCACCAATATCTCATGTATGTTGCGTGATTCTGATGCCATTGTGACGCACCTGCAAAATAAACTCGGTGTTGGTTTTAACGAAGTGACCTCAGATGGAAAATTCTGTTTAAAAGAAGGTGAGTGCATGGGCGCTTGCGGCGGTGCGCCGTTATTGATTGTGAATAATCATACGATGCATGAGTTTTTAACTGTGGATAAAGTAGACGCTATTTTAGAGGAGCTAAAATAGTGGCAACTGGCGCAAAAACTAACGTAATTACAGCAGCGAAAAAACCTGTAATGACAGATTTAAAAGGTCAGACTTTACTGACTTTGCGTACCCTCAATGAAGATAATCCAGCTTCATTAGAAACCTACATCAAGCTTGGTGGATATGCACAATTAAAAAGAATTGTGACTGACAAAGTAAAAGCCACCGACATTATTACGCAGATTAAAACATCCAATTTACGCGGTCGTGGCGGTGCAGGTTTTCCAACAGGTCTTAAATGGAGCTTTATGCCGCGTTATTACGACGGTACAAAATACTTGGTTTGTAATACAGATGAAGGTGAGCCTGGCACATTTAAAGATCGCGATATTATTCGCTACAACCCGCACCAGTTAATTGAAGGAATGGCGATTGCCGCGTATACATTGGGCGCGCGCGTTGGCTACAACTATATTCACGGCGAAATCTGGCAAGATTACGATATCTTCGAAGCGGCACTGCATGAAGCCAAAGCGGCAGGTTATTTAGGCGAAAATCTGTTCGATAGTACTTTCAGTTTTGATTTGTATGCAGTACATGGATACGGTGCTTATATTTGCGGCGAAGAAACTGCATTGATCGAATCCATCGAAGGCAAAAAAGGTCAGCCACGTTTTAAACCACCATTTCCTGCAAGTTATGGCGTGTTTGGCAAGCCGACCAATGTCAATAATACCGAAAGCTATACCAGTATTCCTTGGATTTTACAGCATGGTGGTCAAGCATTTGCTGATTTAGGTGTGCCTAATTCTGGCGGTAGCAAACTATTTTCAGTATCTGGCCACGTAGAAAAACCAGGTAATTACGAAGTGAAAATGGGTATACCTTTTGCTGAGTTGCTGGAATTAGCGGGCGGCATTTGGAAAGGTCGCAAATTAAAAGCGGTGATTCCTGGCGGTCCATCCACAGCTGTGATGACGGCAGAAATGATTCAAAATGCAACCATGGATTATGATGGATTAAGCAAAGCAGGTTCTAGCTTAGGTGCAGGCTCTATGATTGTGATGGACGACACGACTTGCATGGTTAAAACGCTTAAGCGTCTTAGTTATTTCTTTTATGAAGAAAGTTGCGGTCAATGCACACCTTGTCGCGAAGGTACTGGCTGGGTCTATCGCGTGATCAGTCGAATCGTGGATGGCAAAGGAAAAATGGACGATTTAGATTTGTTAACTGATGTAAGCAATAATATTTCAGGTCGCACAATTTGCGCATTAGGCGACGCTGCGGCAACGCCTGTGTTGAGTTTTATCAAGCATTTCAGGCACGAGTTTGAATATTATATTCAACATGGTAAAAGCATGGTTGAGCAAGATAGCCTACAAGCAAGCGGCATTGAAAACACAATGGCAAATGAGCATGTGAGCGGCGTTGAATTATTAACTGAGCGCGTGTATGCGAAAGACGGCAGCGATAAATTTGGAGCAGAACCAATTGCTAAATATTGAAATTGACGGCAAACCATTAGAAGTCGAACACGGCAGCACCATTATTGATGCGGCTGATAAAGTCGGCATCGAGATTCCACGTTTTTGCTATCACAAAAAACTATCGGTCGCGGCCAACTGCCGTATGTGCTTGGTACAAGTTGAGAAATTTAATAAGCCATTACCCGCTTGCGCGACACCTGTAGCGGATGGTATGAAGATTTTCACGCGCAGTAAATCAGCGGTTGAAGCGCAAAAAAGCGTTATGGAATTTTTACTGATTAATCACCCATTGGATTGCCCAATCTGCGATCAAGGCGGTGAGTGTGATTTACAAGATATTGCGGTAGCTTATGGCGCTAGCGGCTCACGTTATACAGAAGAAAAACGTGTCGTTCTAAATAAAAACATCGGTCCATTAATCAGCACGGATATGACACGTTGTATTCAATGCACGCGTTGTGTGCGCTTCTTAAAAGAAGTGGGCGGCATGCAGGAGCTTGGCCTTGTTGGCCGTGGCGAACATGCGGAAATCACCGCGTATGTGGATAAATCGGTTAACTCCGAGTTAAGCGGCAATATTATTGATTTGTGCCCTGTCGGCGCATTAACCAATAAGCCATTCCGCTATTCTGCCCGTAGCTGGGAGTTAACACGTCGCCCAAGCATAGCGCCGCATGATGGTTTGGGTTCACATATTGAAGTGCATGTAAAAGACAATAAAGTCATGCGTGTATTGCCGCGTGAAAAAGAAAGTATTAACGAATGCTGGTTATCTGACCGTGATCGTTATTCTTATGTGGGATTGAACAGCCCAGACCGTTTAAAAGTGCCAATGATCAAGCACAACGGCGCATGGGTGGAAACCGATTGGAAAACTGCTTTAGAGTTTGCTGCTGGTCAGATCAAAGATATTACCAATCAACATGGTGCTGATTCATTAGGTGTATTGGTTTCACCCAATAGCACAATGGAAGAGGGCTATTTAATCAAGCAGTTAGCCAGTGGCTTGGGTTGCGGCAATGTGGATTACCGTCTACGCCAAACCGATTTTAGATTGGATGGTAAGCGTGTTGGTACGCCTTGGATGGGCTGCAATATTCAGGAAATCGAAGAGCTAGATCGTATTTTGATTATCGGTTCTAACTTACGTAACGAGCACCCATTATTAGCGCAGCGTTTCCGCAAAGCGGTTGCTAATGGCGCGGAATTATCGATTGTTAGTCCGCTGGATAATGATCCATTAATGAAGATTGCGCATAAAGTGATTGTGCGTCCGAATGACATGGTGAATGTGTTGGGACAAATTTTAAAAGCCATGTCTGGCTTACAACGTTTGTCGCTTTGCTTACCGCCATCATTAAATGCTCTGCTAGAAACAATTACAGTGCGCCCGAATACACAAGCAATGGCCGAAAGCTTAGCGGGTTTGGCTGGTTTAAATGGCATAGTGGATTTGGTTGCGCCAAAAGTGGGTATTTTCTTAGGAAATATGGCGTTAAGTGATCCACGCTTTACCGAAATGTACAGTGTGATGGAAGCGATTGGCGGCATTTGCGGTGCGAAAGGTGGCATATTGCCTGCTGCTGCAAATAGCACGGGTATGCATTTAATGGGTGTGATGCCTAACAGTATGGGCATGCATGCGCGTGCCATGCTGGAAGTGCCACGTAAAGCCTATTTATTATTGAATATCGAGCCGGAATTAGATTGTCAGCATGCAGCCCTTGCTAAGGCGGCAATGGCGCAAGCTGAGTGCGTCGTTGCTTTAACTGCGTTCAAATCTGAAGCATTAGAAAATGCAGATGTGTTGTTACCCATTGCGCCGTTTACCGAAACATCTGGCACATTTATGAGCATGGAGGGGCGCGTACAGAGTTTTTCTGCAGTAGCTAAACCCTTAGGTGAATGCCGTCCAGCTTGGAAAGTATTACGTGTTTTAGCGAATACATTAGGCTTAGAAGGGTTTGATTTTGATAGCAGCGAAGCCGTTAAGTCCGCCATATTTAAAGGTGAAAAACCATCAGCAGTGGTTTGGCGCAGCCTGAATAACAATTTAAAAGAATTAGTCGAAATCGAAGTCAATATCAAATCCGACGGTTTGCAACGTATCGGTGAAGTGCCTCAGTATGAATCTGATCCAATCGTACGTCGTTCTGTACCCTTGCAAAAAACCAAATATAACATCCGGCCAATGGCGCGTATGCGTGCTGAACAAATCGCGCAATTAGGTTTGGTAGAAGGCGATATTGTTTTGGCAAGCCAAGATAAAGGTAGCGCGGTGTTGCAAGTAAAGCTGGATAATCATGTGGCAATGGGTTGTATACGCGTTGCGGCATCACATGAGTTAACCATTGGTTTGGGCGATTTAATGGGCGATATTGCCATTGAAAAAGCCAGTAAAGAGCTTTACAAACCTTATGAAACCACGATGATGAAAGTGGTTGCGTAATGGATTTTTTGGCAAATTTATTCGGTAGTTATTGGCCAGCGGTTCAGTTAACAAGCTGGACATTGATCAAAATCGTCGCCATCGTATTACCATTAATGATTGCTGTGGCTTATCTCACTTTGGCTGAGCGTAAAGTGATTGGTTACATGCAAGTGCGTGTTGGGCCGAATCGGGTCGGTTACTTTGGATTGCTACAGCCTTTTGCAGATGCGATTAAACTAATCTTTAAAGAAATCGTCGTTCCAACAGCTTCTAGCAAAGTGCTGTTTTTTGTAGGCCCAATATTGGCGATTGCGCCTGCTTTTGCGGCTTGGGCGGTTATCCCATTTGATGCGACATTAGTGTTGGCGAATCTTGATGCTGGACTGCTTTATATTTTAGCCATGACTTCAGTTGCCGTTTATGGTGTGATTATCGCTGGTTGGGCATCTAATTCTAAATACGCGTTTTTAGGTAGTTTGCGTTCTGCAGCACAAATCGTGTCATACGAAATTGCCATGGGTTTTGCGCTGGTTGGCGTATTAATGTGCGCAAATTCACTTAATCTAGGTAAGATTGTCATGGGCCAAGCTGGCGGCTTTTGGCACTGGTATTTCATCCCATTATTTCCCCTGTTTATTGTCTATTTTATTAGTGCAGTGGCAGAGACCAATCGGGCGCCATTCGACGTAGCAGAAGGCGAATCCGAAATTGTGGCGGGTTTCCATGTGGAATATTCCGGCCCAGGTTTTATGATATTTTTCTTGGCAGAATACGCGAATATTTGGCTGGTTTGTGCGCTTGCCGCGACCATGTTCTTAGGCGGTTGGCTGTCACCATTTCCATTTTTGCCAGATAGCATTTTATGGTTCTTCGGCAAAATGTGTTTCTTGGTGTTTTTCTTTTTATGGTTTAGGGCAACATTCCCACGCTATCGTTACGACCAAATTATGCGTCTAGGCTGGAAAATATTTATTCCGATCACATTGGTGTGGATTATATTCGTAGGCGCGATGATGCAGACTTCATTGGGGTATTTATTCCACTAATTATGTTGAGACAAATCAAAAATACGCTAGGTAGTTTAATGCTATGGGAGCTGCTAAAAGGCATGGCAGTTACAGGCCGTTACTTTTTTGCGCCAAAAATTACCATCCAATATCCTGAAGAGCGCACGCCGCAATCCAACCGTTTTCGTGGCTTGCATGCTTTGCGCCGTTATCCAAATGGTGAAGAGCGTTGTATCGCTTGCAAATTATGCGAAGCGGTTTGCCCGGCACTGGCAATTACGATCGAATCAGAACAGCGCGAAGATAATACGCGCCGTACTACGCGCTATGACATTGATTTAACTAAGTGTATTTTTTGCGGTTTGTGTGAAGAGTCTTGCCCTGTAGATAGTATTGTTGAAACGCGTGTATTTGATTATCACGGCGAACAACGCGGTGATTTGCTCTATACCAAAGAAATGTTGTTGGCCGTGGGTGATAAACATGAAAAACAGATTGCTTTAGATCGACTGCAAGATAAAAATTTTAGGTAACTTAAAAAGCATTCAAAACCGATGATATTTAACGATTTTATTTTTTACACTTTAGCCGCAATTTTGCTGTTTGCAGGTATTCGTGTCATAACAACGCGTAACCCTGTACATGCAGCTTTGCATTTAGTGTTGGCGTTTTTTACTGCGGCGGGTATTTGGTTATTGCTAGAAGCTGAATTTCTGGCGATTGCCCTAGTATTGGTTTATGTCGGCGCGGTGATGGTGCTATTTTTATTCGTGGTGATGATGTTAGATATTAATATCGATAAGCTACGTGAAGGATTTTGGGATTATCTACCGATGGCTGGCACAATTGGTTTATTGATGGCAGTCGAAATGGTGATGGTATTGAGTGGTAAATATTTCGTTTCAACGACTGTTGCGAGTAAACCGGCGGATTACAGCAATACAGCAGAGTTAGGGCGTGTGCTATATACCGATTATTTGTTACCGTTTGAGTTGGCATCGGTCGTCTTATTGGTGGCGATTATTGCAGCAATCGTTTTAACATTAAGAGATCGCCAAGATAATAAATCCATGAACCCAGCTGAACAAGTGCTGGTTAAAAAGCAAGATAGATTGCGTATTGTGAAAATGGATGCTGTGGTTGAAGAGCCTGCAGTTGAAGCTCCGCCAGCAGAAGCGCCAGAAGCCGAAAAGGGGAAATCTTAATGGCTAATTTATCAACAGTTGGCCTGTCGCATTATCTAGTGTTAGGTGCATTATTATTTGCAATCAGTGTCATCGGTATTTTCTTAAACCGTAAAAATGTGATTATTTTATTGATGGCAATCGAATTAATGTTGCTGGCAGTTAACCTGAATTTTATTGCATTTTCTCACTATTTAAATGATATCGCAGGTCAGGTTTTTGTGTTCTTTATACTCACTGTTGCAGCGGCAGAATCGGCAATTGGTTTAGCGATTCTGGTCGTATTATTCCGCAATTTACGGACGATTAATGTGGATGATTTAGACTCTTTAAAAGGTTAATTAGCACAAAAGTTAACACCAAAAAATAACGCAAAATAAAACACACTAAAAATGACACTGCCACAAATATCCCTGCTAATTGTTTTACTGCCACTCATTGCTGCGACTATTGTTGGCTTAGGCGGACGTTATTTGCCACGTGCAAGTGCGCACTGGTTAACCATCGCCGGTGTCGGTGGCGCGTTCATTTTGTCTGCGTTAGTATTTAAAGCCACATTAAACGGGTACACCGCTAACTACAATTTGTATACATGGTTAAGCTCTGGCGACATTCAATTTAACGTTGGATTCTTGATTGATAATTTAACCGCCATGATGATGGTCGTAGTGACATTCGTATCGCTGATGGTGCATGTTTACACCATCGGTTACATGAGTGAAGATCCAGGGTACAGCCGCTTTTTTAGCTACATTTCACTGTTTACTTTTGCCATGTTAATGCTGGTGATGAGTAATAATTTCATGCAACTTTTTTTCGGCTGGGAAGCTGTCGGCTTGGTTTCCTATTTGCTGATTGGTTTTTGGTACACACGACCAACTGCAATTTATGCCAATTTAAAGGCATTTTTAGTCAACCGTGTTGGTGACTTCGGCTTCTTGTTGGGCATCGGCATGGTGCTTTATTACACTGGTAGTTTGGATTACGCAGCTGTGTTTCAATTAGCGCCATCTTTGGCTGACGTACAGGTAACGCTTATTCCCAATGTGTCTTGGTCATTAATGACAGTTACGTGCATTTTGTTATTTATTGGCGCGATGGGTAAATCAGCTCAAGTGCCACTACATGTTTGGTTACCAGATTCAATGGAGGGCCCAACGCCAATTTCTGCATTGATTCACGCGGCAACCATGGTTACGGCAGGTATTTTTATGGTGGCGCGCATGTCACCGCTATTTGAGTTATCAACGACTGCGCTATCATTTGTGATGATTATCGGTGCAATCACAGCTTTGTTTATGGGCTTTTTGGGCATTATCCAAAATGATATTAAACGTGTGGTCGCTTATTCAACGCTGTCGCAACTTGGCTATATGACAGTCGCTTTGGGCGCATCAGCGTATTCAGTCGCCATTTTCCACTTGATGACACACGCATTTTTCAAAGCCTTGCTATTTTTGGCGGCAGGTTCAGTGATAATGGGTATGCATCATGATCAAGATATTCGCAATATGGGCAACTTGAAAAAGTATCTGCCAGTCACTTGGATTACTTCCCTGATTGGCTCATTAGCCTTAATCGGCACACCATTTTTTGCAGGTTTTTATTCAAAAGACAGCATTATTGAGGCGGTTGCTTTATCCAATATTACTGGAAGCGGTTTTGCCTACTTTGCAGTTTTAGCGGGCGTATTTGTTACGGCATTTTATTCATTCAGGCTATATTTCTTGGTATTTCACGGCAAGGAGAAATGGCGTGAAACCAGTCAGAGCCATAATCATGCACACGCGGCTGAAGCACATCATGATGAAGATGATCATGGCGTTGAAACTCACGATACGCATGAACATCATCACGGATTAAACCCACAAGACAATCCACATGAACCAGGGTGGGTTGTGAAATTGCCGCTTATTTTATTGGCAATTCCTTCAGTAATTATTGGTTTTATTGCAATTGAACCGATGCTGTTCGGTGAGTTTTTTAAAGGTGTTATTTTTGTTAATGCTGAAAATCATCCAGCGATGGAACACTTAACCCATCATTATCATGAAATATTGCATTCACCTGCTGGCATGGCTTTGCATGGCTTTATGACACTACCGTTCATTTTGGCCGCTTCTGGTGTATTGCTCGCTTGGTTCTTTTATATGAAGCGACCAGATATTCCTGCCGCTATTCAGAAAAAATTGTGGTTTATTAACCAAGTTTTAGAAAATAAATACGGTTTTGATGCATTTAATGAGCGTTTTTTCGCAGGTGGTGCACGTTTACTCGGTGAAAAATTATGGAAAATTGGTGATATACAGCTAATAGATGGTGCAATCGTTAATGGTACTGCACGCTTGATTGGTCGCATTTCGAGTAAAGTGCGACATTTGCAATCTGGCCTTATTTACCACTATGCTTTTGCCATGATTATTGGTGTATTTTTGTTCTTAACCTTTTTTATCAAAATCAATTAAATGTCATCAGCCAATATTTTCAGTCAGTATGTGCTCAGCTCGTCCATTTGGATGCCAATATTGGCGGGCGTTGTGGTGTTGCTTTTAGGCGGCGATAATAAGCCGAACTTCACACGTTGGCTTGCGTTGGCAGGTGCATTGATTGCATTTGTAGTCACTTTTCCGCTTTATACCCAGTTTGATTATGCGCAAGGTGCTTTTCAGTTCCAGGAATTAGCACGCTGGATTCCCGCATTTAATGTGAATTATCATTTGGGCGTAGATGGTATCGCCGCGCCATTAATATTGTTAACCAGTTTTACGACGGTGATTGTGGTGATTGCCGCTTGGGAAGTCATCACCAAAAATATTGCACAATATATGGCAGCGTTTTTGATCATGAGCGGCTTGATGATTGGCGTGTTCAGTGCTTTAGATGGCTTGCTTTATTATGTATTTTGGGAAGCTATGCTGATCCCGATGTTCTTAGTTATTGGAATTTGGGGTGGCGAAAATCGCGTTTACGCGACTATTAAGTTTTTCCTCTATACTTTGCTCGGCTCATTGCTGATGTTAGTGGCATTTATCTATCTCTATCATCAGACTGGCAGTTTTGAGATTGTCGATTACTACCAATTACCTTTGCCATTAAACGTACAAATACTGATTTTCATGGCGTTTTTCATGGCGTTCGCGGTCAAAATCCCGATGTGGCCAGTGCATACTTGGTTGCCTGATGCGCACGTGGAAGCGCCTACTGGCGGTTCGGTAATATTGGCAGCGATTATGCTAAAACTGGGTGGTTATAGCTTCTTACGTTTCGCTATGCCAATCGCGCCAGATGCTGCACATTATTTATCTGGCTTTATGATTACATTGTCGCTTATAGCGATTGTGTATATCGCTTTAGTCGCGTTAGTGCAAAAAGACATGAAAAAGCTCATTGCTTATTCGTCTATTTCGCACATGGGCTTTGTGACACTCGGTTTCTTCTTGTTTAGCCAGTTAGGTTTAGAAGGCGCAATCGTTCAAATGATCTCACATGGCTTTATTTCTGCCGCCATGTTCTTGTGTGTAGGCGTGTTGTACGACCGCATGCACAGTCGCCAAATCGCCGATTATGGTGGAGTGGTGAATACGATGCCTGTCTTTGCTTCATTTGCCGTGTTATTTGCGATGGCCAACAGCGGCTTACCTGGCACTTCAGGTTTTGTCGGTGAGTTTATGGTGATATTGGCTGCAGTCAAATACAATTTCTGGGTAGGATTCTTAGCCGCGACTACATTGATATTTGGCGCTGCCTATAGTTTGTGGATGGTTAAACGTGTTTTTTATGGTGACGTTGCCAACAAACATGTGGCCGAATTAAAAGATTTAACTAAACGTGAATTTTTAATATTAACGGTATTAGCATTAATGGTGATTGGGTTTGGCATCTATCCACAACCGATTACTGAATTTACACACGCAACTGCGGTACAATTTTTGAATCATATGGCAATCAGTAAATTGCCAATTGCTGGGCTTTAATTTAGGCTAAATTATGGAATATATTAAAACAGACCTTATTACAGCCTTGCCTGAATTAACCGTGTTATTTATGGCAATGTTTATTTTGTTGCTAGATTTATTTATTAAGCCGAAAAATCGTATTGTTATTTATGGTTTGGC
>Ga0123388_1066382_pt1 | contig 37241 bp, 27 predicted proteins | sample T0HHNO3metaT_FD_89916 | JGI IMG/M metagenome (GOLD analysis project Ga0123388, IMG submission 89916) | Methane-oxidizing artificial microbial communities from Washington, USA to study methane cycling - T0-HHNO3 metaT (Metagenome... | ecosystem: Engineered > Modeled > Simulated communities...
CGTAATCCCAAAACCGGCGATTCAGTGTCCTTAACAGAAAAGCATGTGCCGCATTTTAAACCCGGAAAGGAATTGCGGGATATGGTTGATGCTTCCAGAGAAAAATTCAAAATCGTCGATTGACGGCGAATGCTGAATTCAAAATCCAACACAACCCACACAATATGTGAATGGTGCTTAACTTTAGATGATTTTCGAGTGGCGGCATTCGTCGCCACTTTATTGTCGTTGTCCCATTGCGAATTAGCCTTGCATACAACGGACCTAAGCAAAATTTGACCAGACAGATTTGCCAGTGAGCTTATTCGATCATTATTACAGCTATGATCCTGGCTATGGCTACGGTCTCGACGATTTGTTAAGCGTTCCGGCGCCGCAAGAGCCTGCCGATTTCAGTCGATTTTGGCGGGATAAATATCAAAAAGCCCTAACGGTCTCTCCGCAATTTTCTCTTAATTACCAATGCCAGCGCGGGGGCTACCGGGTCTATGACATAAGCTATCGGTCTACCGATGATTTTCATATTGCCGGCTGGCTGCTTGAGCCGGATGCGCAACCCATTACTCGGAGCATAGTGGTCGGCCATGGTTATGGCGGCAGAGAGCAACCCGATTTTCATCTCAACATACCGGGGGCAGCCTTACTTTTTCCTTGCTTTCGCGGCATATCTCGCAGCCGCTGCGAGCGCTTGCCGGAACAGCCGAATCAACATGTCGTGCAAGATATCGATGATCCTAATCATTACGTGATCGGCGGATGTGTAGAAGATCTCTGGCTGGCTGTAACCGTTCTGGCCGAACGTTATCCGGCAATCGCGGATAAGATCGGCTATATGGGCATTAGCTTTGGTGGCGGAATCGGAGCATTGGCCGCGCCATGGGACGCCAGAATCAAGAGAGTGCACTTAAATGTGCCCACCTTTGGCAACCAACCCTTGCGTTTAAGTTTGCCTACCAGCGGCAGTGCCGCGGCTTTGAAAGCCTATAGTCAATTTCACCATAATGTGTTTGACACATTAGCCTATTATGATGCCGCAGTTTCGGCGCGTTATGCATTGCAGCCCTTGCATGCCGCAGTCGCATTATTCGACCCGGTCGTAGCGCCACCCGGACAATTTGCGATTTACAATGCATGGGCCGCGGACAAACATTTGTTTATATTGGATGCGGGGCATTTTGATTATCCGCGCCAACATGATCAGGAGCGGCAGCTGATTGCGGAGCTGCAAAGTTTTTTCGGGGAATCGTCGCTTTAGATTATGAATCGCGAATATCACCACTGGTACAGCCCGCGCCTGGGTCGCGACATGGAGTTCCTGGTTTTCGGTCACGCAGGGGCCAAAGTACTGATTTTTCCGACTCGCGACGGCCGTTTTTACGAGTACGAGAACCTCGGCATCGTCGAACGGTTACGCAATAAAATTGAAGCGGGACACATACAACTGTACTGTGTTGACAGTATTGATCATGAAACTTTTTACTGTTTTTGGCGGCGGCCGAAAGACCGTATTCAGCGGCACATGTTTTTCGAAGACTACATATTGAACGAAATCATGCCGTTCATGGCCTTGAAGAATCCGCACCCCTGCGTCATTGCTCACGGCTGTAGTTTGGGCGGTTATCATGCGGCTAATATTGCTTTCCGCCATCCACATTTGTTTAAAAAATTAGTAGCCTTCTCCGGTCGATTCGATTTGACGCTGGAAGTGGAGTGTTTCAAAAACCTGTTCGACGGCTACTACGACGATCATGTTTATTTCCACACGCCAACGCACTTTCTACCAAACCTGAACTGCGAAGCGCAATTAAAGTATTTGCAGCAAATGGAAATTACTTTGGTGATCGGTAAGGAAGATCCGTTTTTGCAGAACAATCATGAGTTAAGTCACATATTAGCAGCCAAGGGTATTCCCCACGCCTTGTATGAATGGGAAGGTCGCGCGCATCAGGGTCACTACTGGCGCAGAATGGCCCCGCTGTATATCTGACAGAAACCAGTTCTGCTCGGGAAAAAAGCGTACTACTGCGCTGGTGTGTTCCCAGCGTCCAGTGATTGTTTTACATCAGGCGCTGGCGGAGCGATAGTTCGCCCTTGCATCAATTCATCTATCTGATGTTTGTCCAATGTTTCCCAGTCTAGTAAGGCTTGCGCCATATTGTGCAGAATATCGATATTTTCCTTCAGCAGGGTTTCGGCTCTAAGATAATTATTGTCGACAATTAACCTGATCTCCCGATCAATCAAGCGCGCCATGTGTTCCGACATGGGTTTGGCTTGCGGTCCCAAGTAGCTGCCTTCGTTATCGCCGTAGTCCAACGGCCCCAGGTTATCGGATAACCCCCATTTGGTAACCATGTTGCGGGCTAATTGAGTGGCGCGTTGGATGTCGTTGCTCGCCCCGGTGGTGACTTTATTCTTACCGTAAACCAGCGCTTCCGCGGCTCGGCCGCCGAACAAGCTGGAGATTTGCCCTTCCAATTTGTCCTTGCTGGCGCTGTATTCATCGCGCTCCGGCAAAAACATCGTGATGCCCAACGCACCGCCGCGAGGCATGATGCTGACTTTGTAAACCGGATCGTGCTCCGGTACCAAACGTCCGACAATGGCATGTCCGGCTTCGTGGTAGGCGGTCATCAACAGGTCTTCGCGGCTCATGATCATCGTCCGCTTTTCCGCGCCCATTATGGTTTTGTCGCGGGCTTTATCCAGGTCGTTCATCGTGATTTCCCGCTGATTATTGCGGGCGGCGAATAAGGCGCCTTCGTTGATCAGATTGGCCAGTTCGGCACCGGAAAATCCCGGCGTGCCGCGCGCCAGATCATTCAAATTGACGTCATCGGCTAAGGGTACCCGGCTGGAATGTACCCTGAGAATTTGCTCGCGGCCTTTAATGTCCGGCAGGCTGACTTGCACTTGCCGGTCGAACCGTCCGGGGCGCAGCAAGGCTTTATCCAATACATCGATGCGGTTGGTGGCGGCGATGACGATGATGCCTTCGTTGCCGCTAAAGCCGTCCATCTCCACCAGCAATTGATTCAGGGTTTGTTCGCGCTCTTCCGTGCCGCCCATATTGCCGGGGCTGCGTTGCCGGCCGACCGCATCGATTTCGTCGATAAAAATGATGCATGGCGCGTGTTTTTTGGCTTGCACGAATAAATCGCGCACTCTGGATGCGCCAACCCCGACAAACATTTCCACGAAGTCAGAACCCGAGATAGAGAAAAAAGGTACACCGGCTTCCCCGGCAATCGCCCGCGCCAGCAGTGTTTTACCGGTGCCGGGAGGGCCGACCATCAGCACGCCTCTGGGGATTTTACCGCCCAAGGCTTCGTATTTGCCCGGCGCTTTCAGAAAATCGACCAGTTCCGCGACGTCCTGCTTGGCTTCCTCGACGCCGGCAACGTCGTTAAAACGAACCTTTACCTGATTCTCCGTCATCAACTTAGCTCGGCTTTTACCGAAATTGTTTTGTGCGCCGGCACCCAGCAGTTGCTTACGCATGAAATAAATCAATACCCCAATCAGCAAAAAGGTCGGCGCCCAGGAGTAAAACACCTGCATGAATGTCGATTGGGTTAAAGGTCTTTGTACGACGATCTTTACACCGTTCTGCAATAGATCGTCTATCACCGTCACATCGCCGGGGCTATATGCGGTAAAACGCGTGCCGTTATGCCTCAGGCCATCAATGGCTCGGCCGTCGATCACCACTTCGGCTACCATTTTGCCGCGCACATCCTGGATGAAGTCGGAATAAGGAATATCGCCTTGCGATTTATAGGTGGCAGGGGCAGGATTAAAAATTACAAATGCTGCGATGGCGATGCCGGCCAATATGAACAACAAGAACAAAATTTTTTTCATGGTTGTGGCCTCTATGTTTTGCGGAGCGATTTTGGTTTGCATGCCAAAACCGCCCAGATTCAAGCTAAGAGATCATGATTCGTCGACAGCCAGCGCCAGATCGGCCAAATGCTGCAACGCTTCCCGGTAGGCGGTTTCAGAATCGGTTCTGATCGTGGCATGCGCCACTTTTCGGCCCTTGCGCGGGGTTTTATCGTACAGATGCAAATGCGCGTTGGGAATGTTTAGCAGTTGCGCGTCGTCGGCTAGGCCGCCGATAAAATTCACCATGCCGGCGTAACCGCGTGGCTTTGTCGAGCCTAACGGTAAATTCAGAATCGCCCGCAAGTGATTTTCGAATTGACTGGTTTCCGAGCCTTCTATCGTCCAGTGGCCGGAATTATGCACGCGCGGCGCGAATTCGTTGGCCAATAACTCACCATTCAGGTCAAATAATTCCAGCGCAATCACGCCAACATAATCCAGTTTTTCCAGCAATAAACTGACGTAGTTTTCGGCAATCGCTTGTTCGGGATCGTTAGTGCAACATTCGGCAACGCGCAAAATGCCGCCGCGATGTTGATTTTCAGACAAAGGGTAGTAGGCAATTTCGCCGGATGGACTGCGGGCGGCGATAATCGACACCTCGCGCTGAAACGGCACAAAGCCTTCGACGATGGAGGCGGCGCCCTGCATGCTGTACCAGGCTGATTCCAATTCCTCTGCCGATTTTATAACCACTTGGCCTTTGCCGTCATAGCCCATGCGCCGGCTTTTCAAAATAGCCGGATAGCCGATGTATGGCATGGCTTTTTGTAAATCGATCAGGCTATCGATAGCCGCGAACGGTGCGGTGCGAATGCCTAAGTCTTTAAAGAAATTCTTTTCCAGAAGGCGGTCTTGTGCAACGGCCAACGCGCCAGCAGGCGGATAAACTTTGGTGTGGCTGGATAGAAACTCGGCGACATGCGCAGGCACGTTTTCGAATTCGTAAGTGACGATGTCAGCTTTCTCGGCCAGTTCCGCCAATAAGTTCGGGTCGTCGTAAGCGCCTAACAGATGTTCGCTTAAACCGGCAGCACCGGCATTGGGATCGGGATCGAGGACGATGAATTTTAAGCCCAGCGGATAACCGGCCAACGCAATCATTCTGGCGAGCTGGCCGCCACCTAAAATGCCAATTTTCATCCGGTCACCAGTCTTGGGTCGGGGGTGGCGATTACGCTGTCGGTTTGTTGTTGACGATAAGTGTCGAGAGCAGGGCGGTATTGCGGATGTTTATTGCTGATAATCGCGGCTGCCAGCAATGCGGCGTTGATGGCGCCGGCCTTGCCGATGGCCAATGTGCCCACCGGAATGCCGGCCGGCATTTGCACGATGGATAATAAAGAATCCATGCCGTTCAAGGCTTTGGACTGTACCGGTACGCCCAAAACTGGCAATGCGGTCTTGGCGGCTGTCATGCCCGGCAAATGCGCGGCACCGCCGGCGCCAGCGATGATCACTTCCAAACCTTTGCCTTCCGCGCTCTCCGCATACCGAAACAACTTGTCGGGGGTGCGATGGGCCGAAACCACTTCGACTTCATGCGGAATATCAAGGTGTTCTAGGGTTTGCGCTGCATGTTGCATGGTTTCCCAATCCGAGGTGGAACCCATGATGATGCCTATCAATGCGGTCATGCAAAATCTCCGGTATCTGCGATAAATCAAAACGGGCCCGATTATCGCATAAATGGGGAGATTTTCTCTGTAGGCAAATTGCGAACTATGCCGGGCTTAATGATAAGATAGCGCCCCTCGTAACGTGTCGGCCTAAGGACGGATGAATGGAAAACTCGCAACACGCTTCGCTGCAAGCCAGTGAGTTATCGTGTTTTCGCGATGAGCGCTTGTTGTTTTCCGATTTGAGTTTTGAATTGCATCCTGGTGAAGTGTTGTTACTGGAAGGTGCCAACGGCAGTGGTAAGACCTCGCTGTTGCGGATTCTGTGCGGATTTAGAGAAGCCGATGCCGGCGAGATTTATTGGTACGGTAGCAAAATTTCAGATAGTAATTATTACAACGACATGGCTTATGTCGGTCATGCCGACGGCACTAAAAAGGAATTGACCGTGTTGGAAAACCTGAAGTTTGCGTTGGCGTTAGGTAGCGTCGGCAAATACAGTATTGATCAGGCCTTGGACAAAGTACAACTCGCGGGATTCGACGATAACCCCGTGCATACCTTGTCGGCTGGCCAAAAGCGTCGCTTATCGTTGGCGCGCTTGTTGATTACGCATAACTTGCTGTGGATACTTGACGAACCGTTCACCTCGCTGGATAGGCAAGGTATTAAATTGATAGAGTCGCTGATGGCCGAGCATATTGCCCAAGGCGGCATGGCGGTGTTGACCTCTCATCACGATCTGAGTATGGCCAATCTAAATTTGAAGCGCATTCATCTGCAAGCATGCCAATAATTGGGGCATTTTGGGCGATCATTCGCCGGGATTTGTTATTGGCGTTTCGACGCCGCGCGGAAATGGCTAATCCGCTATTTTTTTTCGTGTTGGTGGTGACCTTATTTCCGCTAGCAGTGGGAGCACAGCCCAATCTGCTGCGCACAATGGCGCCGGGTGTGATTTGGGTTTCCGCGTTATTGGCGGCTTTGTTATCCTTAGACGGTTTGTTCCGCAGCGATTTTGACGATGGCTCGCTGGAGCAAATGCTGCTTAGCCCGCATGCTTTATCAATATTGGTGTTGGGCAAAATTATCGCCCATTGGCTGGTCACCGGCCTGCCTTTGTTGTTGGTGGCGCCATTGCTGGCGGTGTTTTTGGGCTTACCCGAGCAAGCCATGGGAACTTTATGGCTGACGCTGATCTTAGCTACGCCGCTCCTGAGCCTAATCGGCGCCATCGGTGTGGCGTTGACAGTGGGTTTGCGCCGGGGCGGCATGTTGCTTTCCTTGTTGGTGTTACCGCTGTATGTGCCGGTGTTGATCTTCGCCAGCGGTGCTGTCGATAGGGCCGCCAGTGGTTTGCCGGTCGACGCCCAACTGAATATTTTATTGGCTATGTTGCTGTCGGCACTGGTGTTAGTGCCGTTGCCAACCGCCGCCGCGTTAAAAATGAGTGTTAATTGATGTCTTGGATCCCTGCGCCGGTTAGCCGGTTTTTTCATCGTACTTCCTCGCCACCGTATTTTTATGCGTTGGCGGATCGTTTCATCCCTTGGCTGACGGTTATTTTTATAGTGCTGCTCGGTGCTGGTCTTTATGGTGGCCTATATCTTGCCCCTACCGATTATCAGCAGGGAGATAGTTACAGGATTATTTATATCCATGTGCCGGCGGCCTGGATGTCCTTGTTTATTTACGTGCTGATGGCGGTAATGGGCGGGATCGCTTTGATCTGGCGCATGAAACTGGCAGAGGTGATGCTGATCAGTAGTGCGCCGATTGGCGCCGGCTTTACCTTTGTGGCCTTGGTGACCGGTTCCTTGTGGGGCAAACCGATGTGGGGTACTTGGTGGGTGTGGGATGCGCGCTTAACCTCAGAATTGATCCTGTTGTTTTTGTATCTGGGTGTGATCAGTTTGTACGGCGCCATTGAAGAAAAGCGGGCGGCGGCGCGAGCGGTCTCGATTCTGGCACTGGTGGGGGTGGTGAACATCCCGATTATCCATTACTCGGTGCAATGGTGGAACACGCTACATCAAGGCCCGACGGTCAGCAAAATGGATAAACCTTCCATACACGTCAGCATGCTTGTTCCCCTGTTGCTGATGGCGGTGGCTTTCAAATTCTATTATCTGATTGCGGTATTACAGGCCGCCAAACTGGAATTACTGAAGCGCGAAACTAGCTCGCAATGGGTGAAGGCGCTGTTGGAGAAACAAGCATGAGCTGGGAAAGCTTTTTATACATGGGCGGTTACGCCGTCTACGTTTGGCCTGCCTACGGCGTGACCGCACTGGTATTGATCGTCAATATCGTGTTGCCGGTTCTGCAACGCAAGCAATTGCTGCGTGAGCTCACAATCAAACAAAAACGGTCACAGGCGCGATGAAACCGATACGAAAACAACGCCTGTTTCTGATCATCCTGATGCTGGCGGGCCTAGGCTTGGCGGCAACTTTTGCGTTAAAAGCCTTCAACGAAAATCTGATGTATTTTTTCTCCACCAGTGACGTGGCTGCAGGCAAAGCACCGAGTAATGCGGTGTTTCGCTTAGGAGGCATGGTGGTTAAAGGCAGCGTGGAACGGCCCAATGCGGATTTATTAGTGCGCTTTAAACTCAGCGATTTTGAAAAGGAAGTGACGGTGGAATATTCAGGTATCTTGCCGGATTTGTTCAGGGAAGGGCAGGGCATTGTCGCTAAGGGTGCTTTGGACGGCCGCGGCGTGTTTGTCGCGGAGGAAGTGTTGGCCAAACACGATGAAAATTACATGCCGCCGGAAGTCGCCGGCAGCCTGAAAAAACCGGCGGCGCAGCCATGATCCCTGAAATCGGCCACTTCGCATTAATTTTGGCCTTATGCATGGCAAGTGTACAAGGCGTGTTACCAATTTTCGGAGCCGCCAAATCGGTTACCGGCTGGGTGCATATCGCCAGGCCGGCGGCATTCGGGCAATTGCTGTTCATCGGTATCGCCTACGCGTGTTTGACGGCCAGTTTCATCAGTCATGATTTTTCCGTGGCTTATGTTGCACAAAACTCCAATACCGCACTGCCGCTGATTTATCTTATTTCCGGGGTATGGGGCGCGCATGAAGGTTCTTTATTACTTTGGGCTTTGACTTTATCGATTTGGACTGCGCTGGTCGCTGCCTTTAGCCAACACATTCCCGACGCCACCCGGGCGCGGGTGCTGGGGGTGATGGGTTTGGTCAGTATCGGCTTTATCCTGTTTTTATTGCTGACTTCAAATCCCTTCGAGCGCTTGTTCCCTTACCCAGCCGAAGGCCGGGATTTGAATCCGTTGCTGCAAGACCCAGGCTTGGCCATTCATCCGCCGATGCTATACATGGGCTATGTCGGCTTTTCTGTGGCCTTCGCGTTTTCGATAGCCGCCTTACTGGAAGGGCGATTAGACGCAGCCTGGGCCCGCTGGTCCCGGCCCTGGACCAATATCGCCTGGATGTTTTTAACGGTGGGTATCACCCTGGGCAGTTGGTGGGCTTATTACGAACTCGGTTGGGGCGGTTGGTGGTTTTGGGACCCTGTAGAAAACGCGTCCTTCATGCCCTGGCTGGTTGGAACGGCTTTAATTCACTCGCTGGCAGCTACCGAAAAACGCGGGGTGTTTAAAACTTGGACCGTGTTGTTGGCGATTTTCGCGTTTTCTTTGAGCTTGCTGGGAACCTTCCTGGTCCGCTCCGGGGTGTTGACCTCGGTACACGCCTTTGCCAGCGATCCAGCACGTGGCTTGTTTATCTTGATCTTCCTGGCCTTGGTGGTCGGTGGTTCACTGCTGTTGTACGCGATTCGTGCACCGCAAGTAAAAAGCCACGCCCGCTTTGAATTAGTCTCCAAGGAATCGGTATTGCTGGTCAACAATGTACTGCTGGTCGTCACCGCCGCCAGCATCTTGCTGGGGACCTTGTATCCGCTGGTGGTCGATGCCTTGGGCTTGGGCAAATTGTCGGTTGGCCCGCCGTATTTCAACGCCGTATTTATTCCGCTGATGGCGCCATTGGCCTTGGTGGTTGGTCTTGGCGTGTTGATGCGCTGGAAAAGCGACGACCTGAAAGCACTGGGCTTACGGGTACGTTGGCTGATAGCCGCTTGCGTGGCCCTGGCCTTATTGACGCCATTACTGATGCCGTTTTATTCCTGGGGAGCCGCCTTGGGTACTGGCTTGGCGTTATGGACGCTGGCGATTACCGGCCTGGCTTTCAAACAACGCCTGCAAAGCTGGTCCTGGCAACGCTTGCAACAAATTCCTGCCGGTTTTTACGGTATGACCGTGGCGCATTTGGGTATCGCCGTATTTGTGATCGGGATTACCTACACCTCGGTCTATAGCATCGAACGCGATGTGCGCTTGGCACCGGAAGAAACCCTGGATCTATTCGGTTATGTGTTTCAATTTCATGGCGTAAAAAGCACTGAAGGTCCTAACTATCGGGCCGAGCAAGCCTATCTGACTGTCAGCCATAACGGCGAAACCGTCGCCGAATTATCACCGCAAAAGCGGGTGTATCGGGTGCAAACCATGCCAATGACCGAAGCGGCCATCGATGCCGGCGTATTCCGCGATTTATTCGTAGCCTTGGGTGAGCCTTTGGATAAACAAGGCGCCTGGAGCTTGCGGGTTTACTACAAAGCCTTCATCCGCTGGATCTGGATGGGCGGGGTATTCATGGCCTTGGGTGGTCTGATTGCCGCCTGCGACCGCCGCTATCGTTTGCTTAACAAACCTCTTACGCAAAGTTAATGAAGTATCTGTTACCGCTATTCTTGTTCATCGCCTTGGCGGTTTTTTTGGCGATCGGCTTAAACCTTAACCCGCGCGAAATCCCTTCGCCGCTGATCGACAAACCGGCGCCCGCCTTCAATTTGCCGATTCTGGCGACGCCTGAGCAACGCCTTAGCCAAGCTGATCTTAAAGGCAAAGTCTGGCTGTTGAATGTCTGGGCCTCCTGGTGCGTATCGTGCCGCGAAGAACATCCCTTATTGATCGAGCTGGCCAAACAAAATAAGGCGCTGCTGGTGGGTTTGAATTACAAGGACGAAATACAGGCCGCGAATGGCTGGCTGAGTAAACACGGCAACCCTTATAACGTCAGCGTGATGGATGCAGATGGTCGCACCGGCATCGACTACGGCGTTTACGGTGTACCGGAAACCTTTGTCATCGATAAACGCGGTGTTGTCCGGTACAAGCATACCGGGCCGGTGCAACCGGGCGATCTGGAAAAAATCTTTCTGCCCTGGATTCAACAATTGGAGGCGGAAAGCGCATGAAATTTCTCTATGCCCTGATGTTATCGCTGCTGGTGTATCAAGCTCGCGCCGACATTGAATACCGCGATTTCAAACAACCCGAACAAGAACAGGCGTATCAAACCCTGATTTCCGAACTGCGCTGCCTGGTTTGTCAAAATCAAACCATTGCCGACTCCAATGCCGATCTGGCCAAGGACTTGCGCCGCCAAGTTTATGAAATGCTGCAACAAGGCAAATCCCGCCAAGACATCGTCGATTTCATGACCGACCGCTACGGCGATTTCGTGATGTACAAACCGGCTTTATCACTCAAAACCCTGCTGCTTTGGCTAGGCCCCGTGCTGTTCTTAGTGATCGGTTTGGCGACAGTGTGGGTATTGCGCAGCAAGCCCACTGGCACTGAGGAAGCGTTAAGTAAAGAACAGCAGGCCAAGCTCGATAGCATTCTGGACAAAGGTGACGACGCGTGAATCTTGAGTTTTGGCTAATCATAGCCGTTTTAGTGGCGCTGGCCTTACTGGTGTTGTTACCGCCCCTGTTTAAGCTGACGCCGCTACGCACCGCCGACGGCGAGCAACGCAATACCAGCATAGCCCGCCAACAACTCGCCGAGCTTAAATTGCAATTGCAAAACGGGGTATTGTCGCAAGATCAATATGATGGGCAATATCGCGAACTACAGTTAACTCTGCTGGACGACCTTGAAGGGCCGGCGGTCGTCGCGGCAAACCCTAAAACCGGGCGCTGGGTAGTGCCGCTCATCGCGCTTGGCTTGCCGCTCATGAGCCTGTTTTTATACGGCATGTTGGGTGAACCGCAGGCATTAGCTAAAGAAGAGTTGGTGCGTAGCAATCAAAAAACCGCGGACAATGTGGCAAACATGGTCAACCAGTTACTAGAGCGGCTTAAAAAGCAGCCGGATGATCTGGAAGGCTGGATGATGCTGGGTCGCTCATACATTTACATGCAGCAATACCAAAACGCCGCCGATGTCTTCGCCGAGTTGAACAAACGCAAGCCCAACGATCCTGCTGTGATGTTGCACTACGCCGACGCTTTGGCGATGGCGCGTAACGGGCAAATGGCCGGCGAACCCGCCGAATTGGTTTTTCAGGCCTTGAAGTTGCTGCCGGAAGATCACACCGCCCTATGGCTAGCCGGGATGGCTAAAGCCGAAGCCGGGGATTTCGCGCAAGCGATAGGCTATTGGCAGAAACTCTCCGGTTTGCTGCCTGCTGATAACGAAAGCCAGCAACAATTGCAGAAAATGATCCAAATGGCAGAGGCCGAACAGCAAAAGCCGCAGGGCGCCGCATCATCGGCCGGGTCAGTTGATATTCAGGTGAAAGTAGTGATGGACGATGCTTTAAAAACCAAAGTGGAGCCTCAACACACTGTCTTTATCTACGCGCAAGCCATTAGCGGTCCAAAAATGCCATTGGCGATCATCCGTAAACAGGTATCCGATCTGCCGGCCAGTGTGGTGCTGAACGACAGCGTGGCGATGCAACCGCAAACCCATCTGGCCGATTTAAAGCAACTGCGCATCGTCGCCCGGATTTCCAAAACCGGTAATGCGATGTCACAGCCCGGCGATTTGCTGGGTACGGCGCAACTGGATGCGGTAGAAGGTAATCCCAGCGTCAGCATTACCATCAATCAAGAAGTGCAGTAATGGATCAATCAATCAAATTCGACTTGGACTTAATCAAACGCTACGACAAGTCCGGTCCGCGCTATACCTCGTATCCCACTGCATTGGAATTGCACGAAGGCTTCGGCGAAGTCGAATATTTACAGCATATTCAAAAATCCAATGCCGCCGGCGGGCCGCTGTCGTTGTATTTTCATATTCCGTTCTGCGATACGGTGTGTTTTTACTGCGCCTGCAACAAGATCGTCACCAAAAATCGCGCGCACGCTGTGCCGTATTTGGAAAACCTGTGCCAGGAAATTGCCATGCAGGGCAAACTGTTCGATAACAGCCGCCCGGTCAATCAATTGCACTGGGGCGGCGGCACGCCGACGTTTTTAAGCTACGAGCAAATGAAACAGTTGATGGATACCACCCGTCAGCACTTTAACTTACGCGACGATGACAGCGGCGAATATTCCATCGAAGTCGATCCGCGCGAAACCAATGATTTAACCATCGCCCAATTGCGCGAGCTGGGTTTTAACCGCATTAGTTTAGGTCTACAGGATTTCGATCCGGATGTGCAAAAAGCCGTGAACCGCCTGCAAAGCCAGGAGCAAACCTTCGCGGTGTTGGAAGCGGCACGTAAGGAAGGCTTTCGTTCCACCAATATCGATTTAATCTACGGCTTGCCGCTGCAAACCGAACAAACCTTTGCCAACACGCTGGAGCAGGTGCTGGCTTATGCGCCGGATCGCTTTTCGATCTTTAACTACGCGCACATGCCCAGTCGCTTCAAAACCCAGCGGCAGATCAACGACAACGATTTGCCGACAGCGGCGGTGAAGCTGGAAATCCTGCAAATGGTCGGCCAGAAACTGACCGATGCCGGTTACGTTTACATCGGCATGGATCATTTCGCCAAACCCGATGACGAACTGGCCGTGGCGCAGCGCGAAGGCAAGCTATATCGCAACTTCCAAGGCTATTCCACCCATTCCGACTGCGATTTAGTGGGCTTGGGTGTGACCTCCATCGGCCGGGTCGGCGATGCCTACATGCAGAACTACAAGGAACTGGACGAATACGACGCGGCGATCTCGCAGGGTAAACTACCGGTGTTTCGCGGGGTGGATTTAGATGAAGACGACAAACTACGTCGGGCCGTAATTACCCAGTTGATTTGCCATTTCGAGCTCAGCTTCGGCAAAATCGAAACCGAGTTTAAAATCGATTTTGCCGAGTATTTTGCGCCCGAGCTGGAAAACCTGCGGCTGATGAAAGATGACGGCTTGCTGGAACTAAACGCCAATAGCATCAAAGTGTCTTCGGCAGGCCGCTTGCTGATCCGCAATATCTGCATGGTGTTTGACAAATACCTGGCGCAGAAACAGCAGCAGTTCTCTAAAGTGATCTGAGTTTAAGGCTCCGAGTTGGTTTCGATTTGATCACCCGATAAAGAGCGGTAAGTCTTCCCAACACAGGTTAATTTTAGTTTGTGGGATTTAAGCAAATACTGTCATGCCCGCCTAGCCGCGGGCATTCAGTCAAACGTCGGCCCCATTCATACTGCCTCGATCTCGGCAATCCCTGCCGGAATCATGATCACCTTTTAGAATCTGACAAAGTGGAGTCCAGCAGAAACGCGGAAGCCCTGGCTTTACCGGGGGTGTTTACTAGGTATTCCGGCCGGACTGGGTGATTGGTTCAGCTCAGGAACTGATCCGGCGGCAGACAATTAAATCCAAAGGCATCGGCAATCCCTTGGCAAGTAACATTACCGGCCACGATGTTTAGCCCTTTTAGCAAAGCGGAATTCTCGCGTAGCGCCTGTTGCCAGCCCTTGTTGGCGAGTTGCAGGGCATAGGGCAGGGTGGCGTTGGTTAAGGCCAGTGTCGAGGTGCGCGGTACCGCGCCGGGCATATTGGCCACTGCATAATGCACGACGTTGTCGATTATATAAATCGGATCGGCGTGGGTAGTGGGATGGGTGGTTTCCACGCAACCGCCTTGGTCCACCGCCACATCGACGATCACCGCGCCGGGTTGCATCAATTTTAAATCTTCAGCGCGAATCAATTTGGGCGCGGCTGCACCGGTGACCAATACGCCGCCGATGACCAGGTCTGCTGTGCGAATTTGTTCCAGGATGGCATGACGGCTGGAAAACAATAGCTGTACATTGGCCGGCAAAATGTCGCTAAGTTGGCGCAGACGCTCCAGCGACAAATCCATTACCGTGACTTGCGCGCCCAAACCCGCCGCCATTTTTGCCGCCTGCGTGCCGACTACCCCGCCGCCCAAAATCAAGACCTTGGCCGGCAATACCCCCGGAACGCCGCCGAGTAACATGCCGCGGCCGCCATAGAGCTTTTCCAGATAATGCGCGCCTTCCTGCACCGCCAGCCGGCCGGCCACTTCCGACATCGGCGTCAGCAAGGGTAATTCGCCGGACGGCAATTGCACTGTTTCATAAGCAATACAAGTGGCGCCGGAAGCCAGATGCGCCTCGGTCAACGGGCGGTTGGCGGCAAAGTGAAAATAGGTAAATAGCGTTTGTCCGGGACGAATCCGCGACCATTCCGGTTCTATCGGCTCCTTGACCTTGACGATCATCTCCGCTGAGGCCCAGACTGGCTCGGGCCCGTCCACCAGCTGCGCGCCGGCGGCCTGGTATAGCGAGTCTTCAAAGCCGGCACCAACGCCGGCGCCGCTTTCCATGGTGACGCTATGGCCGGCGCTCACCAACGCAGCAACGCCGGACGGTACCACCGATACCCGGTTTTCGTTAGGTTTGATTTCCTTGGGTATGCCGATTTTCATATTCACCTCTTGTGCAATATTAAATGATGCCGGTTTGATGACAGCAATAATCAGACCGTAAGGCTTTGTCAGTCAAAAGTGCCAAATGTTCAACGACTTACTATTATGGGCGTGGCGCCATGTTGTCGCGTTTGTAGCGATTTGTTTGCCATTTTGGCGCAAAACCGCTGCTCTGTCCCTGGCGAATGAATAGACTGTTGTGGTCGGGACGGACCTTAAAAATCGTCTAAGCTTAGCCCAGCGGCTTTACCAGAGAGAACATCATGACGCAGCAAACGCAAAATATCCTGATCGGCCATTTAACCGAAGTCAGAGGCGACGGAATGGACGCCCGTATTACTGAAGAACATTCGACAGCGGCGCCCATCATCAAGCTCGGCGATGAAGAAATACTGGCCGGCCATATCGGTTCCTATGTGGTGATCCGCCAGTCGCATATCGGCGTGCTGGCGCTGGTGTTCAAGATGTGGGAACGCGATCGGTTTGACGCTGCCGGCAATCGCGCTACCGACCGCTTTATTGCCTTGATCCCGGTCGGCGAGTTGAACGAAAACAATGTGTTTATTCGCGGCGTCCGCCATTATCCGACGCCGGGTGCGGCGGTGTATGCTGTTGGGCTGAGCGAGATCAACGCTATTTTTTCTAAATTTCGCGATTACGAATTTTTTATTGGGCAGTTAGCCAGTCATAAGGATTATCACTTGAGCCTGGACCCGCGCGCGCTGTTTGGTCGGCATTTTGCAATTATCGGCCAGTCCGGTTCCGGTAAATCCTGGACCGTCACCAGCTTGATCCAGCACACGATGCGAGCGATGCCGAAAACCCACATGATCATGCTGGATCTGCACGGCGAATATTGCTGGAAGCGCCCGGACGGCACTATCGAATCGGCGTTTCCCGAAGAACAAGTCAATTACGTGGATGCAATGGACCTGGAAATGCCGTATTGGATGATGTCTTATGCCGAGTTGGTGGACTTGTTCATCGATAGAGACGACAGAGGTGCTTCGATGCAAATGTCTTTCATGCGCGAAGTACTGCAACAATTAAAGCGCAAGGAAGCCAAAGCCATTGGCCTGGGGGTGGTTTCGATAGATACGCCGATTTATTTTTCGCTGGCGGAAATGTATATGCAATTCAAGGCCGCTAACGAGGAGCGCAAGGATTTCGGTAAAACCAAGGGTGCTTTGTTCGGCCAGTTTGACGAATTTCTGGTGACCATGCAGAGCCGTTTCAATGACGTGCGTTACGACTTTTTATTGAAACCCAAAAAGCGCAACAACTCGGCCAGCATGGCGGACTTACTCAGACAATTCGTGGGTCTGGGGCAAAAAAAAGCCAACATCACCGTCGTCGATCTCAGCTCCGTACCCACCGATGTCCGGCCAGCGGTGTCCGCACAAGTCGGCCGACTGGCGTATGAATTCAATTATTGGAACCCGCGTCGCCGCGAGTTTCCGATTACGTTAATCTGTGAGGAAGCCCATGCCTATATCCCGCGCGAAAAAGGCGGGCAGTTCGACGGTACCAAGAAAATGATGGAAAGAATCGCCAAGGAGGGCCGTAAATACGGGGTGTCCATCGGCGTGGTCAGCCAGCGGCCCACCGAATTGTCTGAAACCATGTTGGCGCAATGCAGCTCGTTTATTTGCCTGCGCACCACTAACCCGGACGACCAGCAATACATTCGCGGTCTGGTGCCGGAGGCGGAAGGTGATTTGGCCGATATTCTCAGCTCCCTCGGCCGGGGGGAAGCGCTGGTGCTCGGCGAGGCCGCGCCGCTACCGACGCGAGTACAAATCTACCGGCCCAACCCGGAACCCAAAAGTAACGATGTCGATTACTACACCAGCTGGCGCGAAGGCCCGGATGACTTGGATGTGGAAGGCATCGTCGAGAATTGGCGCACGCAGAATCGGCATTGAGCGCTGACGGTTTATGTCTATTCCGGATACCAAATCAGCAAGGCGTGGCTGTCGGTTGTCCGGGCCACGGTAAAGTCCAGTGTCGCGTAAAACCTTAGCGCGCGTGGATTGTTCAACGCCGCGACCAAGGTCAGCGGCGCTCGGGTTTGCGCGGCGGCTAGCTGTAGGGCACGGATCACCTGTCCGCCGTGACCGCGATTCCGCGCCGCTGGCAGCAAGGCCAAGTCGATCACTCTGATTTCGTTTTGTCCGAAATCGACGGCTACTCGGCCGACGGCATCGCGTTGAAGTTCGATAATGAAATACATCGCGTTCGGAAATTGCTGGCCGTAACCTTCGCGCTGGGCGCGAAACTGCATTTCAATCAATTCCTCGACGAAAGCATGCTCAGCCTCGAGCATGCGCAAATCGTCCCGTAACGTGCGGTACAGCCCCGCCAAAAACGCCGCGTCGGTATCGCGTTGCGGCCGTAAGTTTAAGCCGGCCGGCAGTGGTGCTATCGCCATTATCGCCTCCTAGTGGGTTTAGGCTGGCCGGCTGCCGCTCGCGGCAGCCGTATCAGTTGAAAACCGCCTGAAACAGGCTAGCCGGCTGTGGACCGGTATTTAAAACGCGAGTGAGATAAATGCCGGATACCTCGAGCGCGCCCCCAATTCGTAGAGTGAACACACCGTCCAGATATGGGCAATCGGCGTCGCCTTTCAGCAATAGCGCGAACGGCGTGCGACGCGAATCGGCGGTCGGCTGGCGGGCCGCCGGTTTTTCGTCCACCCGTTCCAAGACCGTGGCGATCGTGATCGTCCCGTTTTCTAATAGACAGGGTTGGCCCAAAAATGGCGAAAAATTCCGGCTATGCAAATCGCCTATCATTGGCGCGTCGAGTGTGGTTTTCATCGTCGTTACTGTTGAGGTGGGAATAGACCGTTGAGGGCGATGCAGAAATTCAGCGCTAAATAGGGCGGCATCGTTGCCGGCACGTTGAAATTTAGCGGCGCGCTGACTGGCGTGCCGGCGCCGGTATTGCCGACCGCGACCGTGCCGTTGCCGCTCAGTGTGGTCGTCACTCCGCCGAGGGTGATCGGATTGGTTTGCGGCGTGGCGGCGGGCAGAAACACCGCGGCCGAGGTTTGGCCGTTAGGCGCGTTAGTCAGCGTGGCATTTGCGTCGGGGGTGACGCCGCCGCCGGCGCCGGTGGAAACCTTGATGGCCGTTGCGGCGTTGACGCCGGTCAGCGATAAGTCGGCGGAGTGGTTGTGAGACGGTAGATTGGCTGTCGTCAAACTGAACGCGGTTTGAGTCTGTACCGGGTTGCCGGTGGTACCTCCGACTTGGGCAAGCTGGTACGCTGCAGAGTTGGGAATCGGATTGGCGCCGAAGTGAATCGGCGCCCGGCCTTGCAGATTGGGCAAATTGAAGTAATTTCGACCGTCGCCGCCGAATCGCGTCCCGAGCAGCGCGTACAACGCCGCTTGCTGTTGAATCGCCATTTGCTGGCCATTGCAGAACGCCCAATCTTGTGGCGCGTACGCAAAACCGAATATGCGGATTTCTCCCAAAAATGGATCAGCCATGATGGACCTCCCAGGGTCGATGGATAGAAAGTGGTGTGACGCCGCTAAGTATGCTTTCCAGTGAAATGCCGGCGCTTACAGCTATTTGCTGCGGGAGTAAGCTTAGTTGTTTCTAACGGAAAAGCTAGGCGGTTGATCGAATCGCGGCTATAGTTTCGTTCCATCGGCTTAGTCGGTTTGACAAGGTCACTGTCTGCGACTACTTTTCGAATCGAAACTATCGCCCGCTTGCAAAAACTTCTACCGACTTTGTGCCAATGAAAAATAACGATACGCTTGGGGTGGTTAAAACGACGATTCGCGTCGAACCGGTCGGTTCGCGTTGAGCCACCGTTATCACTTTATTTCCGGCCTGCCGCGTTCGGGTTCAACGCTGTTGGCCGCCATTTTGAAACAGAATCCGCGTTTCCATGCCGGCATGACCAGTCCGGTCGGCGCGTTTTTTTCGGGATTGCTCGATCAAGTCAGCGCCGGCAGCGAGTGGGGGCCGGTCGTGACCACCGAGCAGCGTCGCCGGTTGTTGCGCGGGCTGTTCGATAGTTACTACGCAGCCGAAACCGACAAGGATGTGGTGTTCGACACCAATCGCGCCTGGAGCGGCCGCCTGCCTGCCTTGCTGGATCTGTTCCCGGACGCCAAGGTTATCGCCTGTGTCCGCAACGTGGCCTGGGTCATGGACAGTCTGGAACGCCTGTACCGGGCCAGTCCCTACGAAAACAGCCGCTTGTTTGCCGATGATGCCGAGCGCAATACGGTGTATAGCCGGGTGGAAACCTTGGCGCAGCGCAATCGCTTGGTCGGCTTTGCTTGGTCGGCGCTGAAGGAAGCATTTTACGGCGAACAGGCGGCTTCGCTACTGGTCGTCGAATACGACTTGCTGGCACGGGCGCCCGAGAAAGTGGTGCCGTTGATTTACGATTTTCTTGGCGAGCCCGCGTATCCGCACGATTTCGCGAATCTGCAATACGACGCGCCGGCCTTCGACAACAATTTAGGTTTGTCTGGCCTGCACAGCATTCGGCCGCAAGTCAGCCTTGAGAACCGGGCTACCATTCTGCCGCCGGATCTGTTCGAGCAGTACGCCAATATGGCGTTCTGGCGTGACGGCCGTGGCAGCCGCGCCCACGTCGTTTCCGCGCAACCGGCCGTCGCCGGGCCGCTGGTGAAATCCGTTTGATGTATCGTCGATTTTGGGGGCTAAGACCATGAAACTATTCGCGCGTATTCGTACGGCCAGCTCCGCCGAGGCACGCCATCGTCCGAAGCCCCCAACGCTACATGCCTGGGCCTTGGAGCCGCGCATTCTGTTCGACGGCGCGGCGGCGGTCAGCGCCGACGCAGCTCAGGCCGACGCGGCACCGACCGCCGACCAGGCGCCGTCGGCATTGGACGCTCAACATTTGCTGGATGCCGCGGCGGCCTGCAATTTTCCGGAAGCGACAGCCGATCAATCTACCACCGTCATCTTCGTCGACAGTAGGGTAAGGGATGCGGATACCTTGTTGGCCGGCGCTGATCCGCGCGCCGAAATCGTGATGTTAGAGGTCGGCCGCGACGGTGTCCGGCAAATGGCCGATTATCTGGCTGATCGCCGCGATATTTCGGCGATTTCGATCGTTGCCGAGGGCAGCGAGGCCAATATTTGGTTGGGCAATGCCTGGCTGAACAATGATTCGATAGCCGACTACGCCGCGCAACTCGATATGATAGGCAAGGCCTTGGCGGCAGACGGAGACTTGCAAATCTATTCCTGCAACCTGGGCCGTGGCACCGAGGGTAGCGCGTTTGCCCGGACCCTGGCCGATCTGACCGGGGCCGACGTGGCGGTGTCTGACAACCGCACGGGTGCCGGCGGCGATTGGACGCTGGAGGTGCGCACCGGCGACGTCTTGGCGCCCGCGGCGTTTTCCGCTTCGGCCATGGCCGATTACGATTACACGCTGGCGACGGTCACAGTGATCAACAATAACGACAGTGGTGCCGGATCGTTGCGCGCCGCGATTGGGTCGGCGTCGTCCGGCGACACGATTACATTCAACGCTGGGATGACGATTACCTTGTCCAGCGGCCAGTTAAGTATCGGCCAAAATTTGACGATAGACGGCGACCTAGACGACAACGGCAGCGCGGACGTCACCGTCGACGCCAACTACACCAGCCGGGTGTTTTCGATCACCAGCGGTACCGTGTCGTTGGACGGGTTGACCATTACCCATGGCTTGGTCTCGGGCAACGGCGGTGCGTATAACAGTGTCAACGGCGGCGATGCACTAGGTGCCGGAATCTCGGTGACCGGCGCCGGAACCAAAGTGACTTTCCTGCATTCGACGATTACCGGCAACGTCGCGGCCGGCGGTGGCGGCAACGGTGGTAGCGACAACGGAACTTACGGTTACGGCGGTGGCGGCGGCGCGGGTTGGGGGACAACAGTAGGCGGGTCGGGAGGCGCATTCAATGCCTCTACGCCAGGAGCTTCAGGTTCGGCGGGCACGGGTGGCGACGGTGGCTTCACCTCGGTCTCCAGCGCAAAAGGTCGGGGAGGCAGTAGCGGCGTCAGTGGCGCCGGCGGCGCGGGCGGAACCAGCGGTAGCGCCAATGCAGGCGGAACCGGGGGAACCGCCGGCTCGGGCGGACTGAGTTTTATCGGCGGCGGCGGCGGTGGATACGGTTCCGGCGGTAACGGCAGCGCGGTGGTCGGTCGGGGTGGGATCGGCGCCGGTGCTTTAGCGATTGGTTCCGGCGCAACGGTCTACATGGCGTCGACCTCGATCACCAACAATCTCGGCGCCGGCGGCGGCGGCGCGGGTGGTTACGGTGTCGATGGCGGCGATGGCGGAGCCGGCGTCGGCGGAATATACAACAATGGCGCGTTCAAATACGAAAACGCTACCATTACCCACACCTCTAATTACGGAGATGGCGGTACCGGCGGAACCTCCTCGGGCGGCAACGCCGGTACCGCCGGTTTGGGCGGTAACGCCGGAACCGAATGGCTAGACGGACCGGGTAGCACGGCCGCCTGGACGCCGCCGTTGGCGCTCAGTAGCAATCCGACATTGACATTCTCGACTAATAGTAGCGATATCACGTCCGACGACATTGCACGGGACGGCGAGGGCGGCTCGATCGTGATTTCGGATTTGAATCTAGATATCTACACGGTGGATAGTGGCATAAACCAGCAGGCCGATCTGCGGTTTGTCAATTACAACTCGCTGGATATGCTGACTTACGAAGATGGTGTTAGTACGGCGTTTTACGGCTTCGTCATCAAATCCGCGGACGGTAGCAATTTCTCGCTACAAGCCTTGGATGTACACAATTGGGGCAATTACTCCGGCGCTACCGTTAAAGCCGAAGCCTTTGACGGCGGCGTTTCGGTCGGCAGCATCACCTTTAGCGGAAATACCGCGAGCGCCTTCGTGCATCTCAACCAAGGCGACGAAATGGGTAGTACCTTCTTGAATGTCGATGAGATCAGGCTACATCTAAACGACGATAGCCTCTCCTGGTTGGGGGTTAACAATATCCAGGTCGGTTCTCCGGTTAGCGGACCTTCAATCACCTCTGCGACTTACGACGCCAGCACCAACGTGCTAACTGTCACCGGCGCCAACATGACTACCGGCGATACGATCGATGTGTCGAAACTGACGTTGACCGGAGAAGGTGGCAACTCTTATGTTTTGACCAGCGCCAACGTGACCGCCAGTAGCGCCACCAGTTTTGCGGTGACCTTGAACGCCACCGACCAGATTAACGTCGAAGGCTTGTTGAACAAAAACGGCACATCCGCCGTCGGCGCTAGCGCCTATAACTTGGCGGGTGCTCTGAATTGGGACGCTACCGCGTCGGCGCCTGCCGACACGACCGGCAACACCGTGACCGTCAGCAACGTACAAACGCCGACCATTACCGGTGTCACCTACGACGAGAGTACCCACGTCCTGTCCGTGACCGGCACCAACCTCGTTAGAACCGTCGGCGCTGCTAACGACATCACCGTCAACAAACTGACCTTCACCGGCCAGGGCGGCGCCACTTATACCTTGACCGCCGCCACCGCGAACGTCGAGATTACCGATGCTACCTCGTTTTCAGTGACCTTGGCGGGAGCCGATATTGCTGGTGTCGAGGCCTTATTGAACAAGAACGGCACCGCCTCGTCGGGCGGCACCACCTACAACCTGTCCGCCGCCGACGATTGGGACAGCGTGATAGGCAGCACCAACATCCAATCGTTGATCAATGGTATTACCGTCAGCGGCGTACCGACTATCACCGGCAGCACCTACGATGCCAGCACCGGCACCCTAGTGGTGACAGGTACCGACTTCGAAGCCAAGGCCGGCGTTCTCAACGACATCGCCGTCTCGAAATTGACCCTGAAAGGCGAGGGCGGCAACACTTACACGCTCACCAGTAGCGACGTCGAGCGCGATAGCGCTACCCAGTTTACCGTGGTGCTGAACGCGGCCGACCAACTGGCAATCAACGGCTTGCTGAATAAATCCGGTGTCACGGCGGTGAGCGGTACCACCTACAATTTGGCGGCGGCCGACGACTGGGATGCTAATCACACCTCGGGCGACACCGCGACCCCTACTACCGCAGTGACAGTTAGCAACGTCCAAATGCCAACCGTCACCTCAGCCACCTACGATGCCAGTACCGGAGTTCTGGCGGTGACTGGTACTCATTTAGTGGCAGCCAGCGGTGCGGCAAACGACATTACGGCCAATAAACTGACGTTTACCGGTCTGGGTGGCGCGACTTATACCTTAACGGATACTTCAAACGTCGAGCTTAGCTCCGCCACCGCTTTTACCATTACGCTTAGCGCTACCGATAAAGCGGCGATCAACTTGATTATCAACAAAAACGGCACGAGCGCTACCGATGCCAGCACTTACAACTTGGCTGTCGCCGATGACTGGAATACCGTTATCGGCAATACCGACATATCCGATGCCACGGGCAACGGTATTACTGCAAGCAACGCTTTCGCCATACCGACCTTGGGCGGTGCCGGCGGCACGACTGCCGCCACCGAACAGGTGGCCGTTGCCGTCGTGCCGGGACTGACTGTCGCCGATGCCGATAGCGCGACCTTGGTTAGCGCCACTGTTTCGCTGACCGGCGGATTTCAGTCCGCCGAAGACTCGCTCGGGTTTACCAACGACGGCTCGACGATGGGAAATATCTCGGCAGCCTATAACTCGGGAACCGGCGTTCTGACTCTGACCTCTGCCGGCGCAACGGCAACCTTGGCCCAGTGGCAAGCCGCCTTGCGGGCGGTGACCTACACCGATGGTTCGGACAATCCGAATACCGCTAATCGAACAGTCAGCGTGGCGGTTAACGATGGATCCGCTAACAGTAGCGCCGCGAGTCAGACACTCACAGTATCCGCCGTCAACGACGCGCCGACCGCTATCGCATTGAGCGCCACCACCGCATCCACCTACGACAGCGGCAGCAATATAGCGATCGGCTCCCTGAGCCGTACCGATGTCGATGGCGGCGGTCCGACCTACTCGATCGTGTCGGTCGACGCCAACACCTCGGGGGCGACTTACGACCTGTTCAATATCAGCGGCGCCACGTTAAGGGCGGCCAGCCCTTCCACGACCACGCCAGGGAACTACACGGTGGTGATCCGGGTGAACGACGGCGACAACAACTACGACCAGAGCTTTACCATCACCGTCAGTAACACGTTGGTCGTCGATACCACCGCCGACGACGCGGACGGCGGCAGCACTTACGCTGCGGAAAAGGCGGACGGTACCGGCCTCAGCCTGCGCGAGGCCGTCGGTATCGCCAACCGGGCGGGCGGCGCCACGATCAGTTTCGCCTCTGGCTTGGGGACCGTAACGCTGGGATCCAGCGTTACAATCGGCGAGAACATTGCGCTGGACGCCGATGTGGTCAACAGCATCACCGTCGGCGGTGACATTGCTATCGCCAGCGGCAAGACGCTGACCGTCGCCAACGGATCGGGCGACACGCTGACCCTATCGGGAAATATCACTGGCGCCGGCAATTTGGTGAAGAGCGGGGCGGGCACGCAAGTCCTGAGCGGCAGCAACAGCTATTCCGGCAATACTACGGTGGCGGCCGGCACCCTGAGCATCGACGGCGATGCCAACCTGGGCTCGGACAGTGCCACCGTCAGCTTGAGCGGCGGTAATCTGACCATCACTTCCGCCGGCACCCTAGACGACAACCTCGCGATGTCGGCGGGCGCCACCATCACCAATGCCAACGCCGTCACTCTGTCGGGGAACATTACCGGCAACAACGCCCTGACCAAGGCCGGGGCCGGTGAGCTGACGCTGTCGGGGACGAACGTTCTTGCCTCATCCACCGTCATCGGCGGAACCCTGACCGTCGCCGACTCGACTAACTTGGGGGCTGGGGCTGTGACGCTGAACGGCGGCAGCCTGACCGTCACCGGCAGCGGGGTCACCGTTAGCAATGCCGTCGCGCTGACCGGCGCCGGCACGATTAGCAATGCCAATACGGTTGCTTTATCGGGGATCGTCAGCGGCACCGGCGCTTTGACGAAAGCGGGCGCGGGAACGTTGACCCTGTCCGGCGACAACACATACAGCGGCGCGACGGCTGTCAACGACGGCACGCTGGTGGCGGCGCATAACAATGCGCTGGGAACCACTGCCGGTTCGACGACGGTGGCTAGCGGCGCCGCGTTGGGCTTACAGGGCGGCGTCACGGTGGCCGAAGCAGTGTCGGCGGCGGGGACTGGCATATCCAGCGCGGGGGCGATTTACAACGTCAGCGGCACCAACATCCTGTCCGGCAACGTGACGCTGAACGGCGCTACAATTCTGGGCGTTACGTCCGACCAATTGACCATCGGCGGCAATATCGGCGGCGGTTTCAATATCACTAAGGCCGGTGCCGGTGCCCTGGTGCTGTCGGGAAGTAACTCTTACAACAATACCTCGGTTTCCGCAGGCACGTTGAGTCTGGCGACCGACGCCAACCTCGGCTCCGGCGCGGTGACCTTGGTCGGCGGCACGACGCTAATCGTCACCGGCGCGACTACCATCGACAACGCCCTGACATTGTCGGGTAACGCCACACTAGACAATAGCACCGCCGTTACATTGTCGGGCGCCATCAGTGGAGCGGGGACGACTTTAACCAAGAGCGGGGCCGGCACCTTGACCCTGTCCAGCACGTCGAACTCCGCCGCGACCACCACGGCACTGACGGTGACCGGCGGCACGCTGTCGGTAGGGACAGCCACGACGATGGTCGGCGGCACGCTGACGTTGAACGGCGGTAGCCTGACGATCACCAGCGCCGGCAACACCTTCAGCAACGCCATCGCGCTGTTGGCCGACGCCACCATTACCAACGCCAGCGCCGCCACTTTGTCGGGGCAGCTCAGCGGATCGGCAGCGCTGACCAAGGCCGGGGCCGGCACGCTGACTTTGAGCAATACCGGCAACTCCAGCGCCGCCTCCACCTTGACGGTGACGGCGGGCACAGTGTCGGTGGCTTCGGACAGCCGGCTGCTTGGCGGAGCCGTCACGCTGAACGGCGGCACGCTCAACCTCGCCAACGCGGGCACAATCGACAATGCCATCGTGCTGGGAAGCGGCAACGGCACGATCAGCGTCACCAACGGCACCGCCACGCTGTCAGGCATCATCAGCGGAACGGGGTCGCTGACCAAAACCGGCGGCCCAGCGCTGACGCTGTCGGGAAACAACAGCCATTCCGGCGGCACCACCATTCGCGGCGCAAACGGGGTGAGCATCACCGGCAGTTCCACCGGTGCCATGAATCTGGGAACCGGCGCCGTGACGGTGGAGGGCGGCAGCACCCTGGCCATCACCGGCACCGGCACGACGGTGTCCAACAACATCACCCTTCTGGATGACAGTGATCCCAGCACGTCGGCGACCATCACCAACGCCAATGCCGTCACCCTGTCGGGGATTCTCAGCGGCGCGGAGGCGCTGAACAAGGCCGGCGCTGGGACGTTGACGCTGACCGCGACCAATACCCACACCGGCGCGGTCACCGTGTCCGCCGGCGGATTGACGTTGGAAGGCGGTAGCAGCATCGGCGATAGCAGCGCGGTGACCGTGGACAGCGGCGCTACCCTGACTTTGAACGGCGGGAACGAAACCATAGGTTCGTTGGCCGGCGCCGGCAACGTTGTACTGAGTTACAGGTTGACGGCGGGCGGCGACAACACCAATACCACGTTTTCCGGAGTGATCTCCTCCACCAATACCAGCGGGATCGACAAGTTCGGCACCGGCACTCTGACCCTGTCGGGGGCCAACACCTACACCGGCTCCACCACCGTCTCGGCGGGTACGCTGGCGCTTAGCGGCAACAGCGCCATCGCCGACGCCTCGGCGGTTACGGTGTTGAACGGCGGCACGCTGAACGTGTCGGGCACGGAAACGGTGGGATCCATCGCCGGGGCCGGCGCCATCGCGCTGGTCGGCACCCTGAGGGCCGGCGGCAACAACACATCAACGGAGTTCAGCGGCGCCATCAGCGGTTCCGGCGGCGGGTCGCTCACCAAACAGGGCACCGGTACGCTGACCCTGTCGGGAACCAACACCTACAACGGCGGCACCACCATTTCCGCCGGTACGGTCATCGCCGGCTCCACCGGCGCCCTGGCGGCGTCCGGCGTCGATCTGGCCGCCGGCACGACCTTGACCTTCGTGGCGTCGGGGAGTTTCGGCAACTATATCGCCTTGAGCGGCAGCGCCACCATCAATGTCGGGTCTGGATACGCCGCCACCCTCAGCAACACCATCGACGGCGCCTTCAATCTGACCAAGACGGGAACCGGCGCGCTGACCGTGAGCGGCGCGACGACCTATAGCGGCACCACCACGGTGTCGGAGGGCACGCTCTACGTTACCGGCTCGCTGGGCGCCACCAGCAGCCTTTCGGTGGCGTCGGGGGCGACGCTGGGCGGCACGGGCAGCATCTTCGCGGCCAGCTCAGGCAATAATCTGACGATGAATGACGGCGCGACGCTGGCGCCGGGCGTGGCCGGGGTCAACAATGGGATCGGCACGCTGACGGTCAATGGTAACCTGCGGGTCAGCGGCAGCACGATGATCGACGTGGCGGGCAATGGCGGGGTTGGCGGCACCGACTTCGACCAGGTGATGGTCAACGGCACCGTTGCCTTGAACGGCGGCTCGCTGACCGTCAGCCGAGTCAACAGCTACACCGCGACCAACGGTGCCACCTACCGGATCATCGACAACGACAGCACCGACGCCGTAACTGGCGCGAGCGGCATTTTCGGCAGCGTGGCCGAAGGTACGGATCTGACCAGCAACGGCGACATCTACACGGTGCGCTATGCCAGCGGGACCGGCAACGATGTGGTGCTGACGGCGGTGGTTAACCCATCGGTGACCGGCGTATCGGCAACGACTGCCGACGGCTCTTACAATGCAGGCGACACAGTGACGATCACCGTTACCTTCGACCGGTCGGTGACGGTGACGGGAGTGCCGACCCTGACTTTGAATACCGGGCAGACTGCGACCTACGCCGGCGGATCCGGCGGCACCACGCTGAGCTTCAGCTACACGGTGCAGGCTGGCGACACGTCCGCCGATCTGGACTATGGTTCGACCTCGTCTCTGGCGCTGAACGGCGGGGCTATTCTCGATAGCTCGACCAGCTTGGCTGCTGTTTTAACCCTGGCTTCGCCAGGCGCCGCCAATTCGCTGGGCGCCAATAAGGACATCGTGGTCGACACTACGGCTCCCGCAGCGCCTGGTTTGGCTCTGACCTCCGATAGCGGTAGCAGCAACAGCGACAGGATTACCAACATTGGCGCGATCACCGTTTCCGGCTTGGAGGGCGGCGCTAGTTGGGAGTACAGCACCAATGGAGGCAGCAGCTGGACCACCGGCAGCGGCAGCAGCTTCACGCTGAGCGGCGACGGTGCTAAATCGGTAGTCTTGCGGCAAACGGATACGACAGGTAACACTTCCGGTTCTTCCAGCGCTTATACCTTTACCTTGGACACCTCGGCCACCGCACCCACTCTAACTCTGGCCGAGGATAACGGCAGCAGCAATAGCGATGGCATTACCAATAATGCCACGGTAAACCTCACTGGTTTGGAAACCGGTGCCAGTTGGGAGTTCAGCAGCAACGGCGGTACCTCCTGGACCGCCGGCAGTGGCAGCAGCTTTAATCTGTCCGGCGATGGCGCCAAATCGGTAATCGTCCGCCAGACCGATACGGCAGGCAATCCCTCCGGCAACTCCGCCGCCCTGGCCTTCAATCTGGATACCAGTGCGCCGACACCCCCTGTCGGAACCCTCGGCGTGGCGGAAAATTCGGCCAATGGTACGGTCGTGGGCTCAGTTAGCGCCACCGACACCCTAAGCGTCGTTTATAGCTTGGTGGACAACGCCAACGGCCGCTTCGTTATCGACGCCGCCAGCGGCGAGGTCAGCGTGGCCGACGGTAGCCAGTTGGACTACGAAGCCACGGCCAGCCATGCCGTTACGGTGCGCGCTACCGATGCAGCCGGTAACAGCTCCGACACAGTCCTGACGGTGGCTCTGACCGATGCTAACGATGCGCCGACGGGTAGTGTGGCCATCAGCGGTACTGCTGTCGTGGGCGAAACGCTCTCCGTCAGCACTACGCTCGCAGACGCTGATGGTCTGGGTAGCATCGTCTACACCTGGACAGATGGTAACGGCAACATCCTGGGGACCGGTTCCAGCTTGGTTCTGACCCAAGCGGATGTTGATAAAACCATTATCGTTACCGCCAGCTATACCGATGGTCTGGGTAAGGTAGAGACCGTCAGTTCAACGGCCACCCTCGCAGTGGCGAGTGTCAATGCCACCAATGCCACGCAAACCGTGGAGTTTAACTCCAGCTCATCAGGCGGCTTCAGCAGTGGTTCGTTGACGACAGGCAGTCAGATCCCGAGCAACTTGATACAGCCGATCAACACCGGTACCGGCCTTGGCGCGGGCGGCGCGCCGACCGGCCCAGGGGGCGGATCGGGAGGCTCCGGCGCGTTGAGCGCGGGCGGCGGATTAGGGGGAGGTTTGGGCGGCAGTAGCGGTGCTGGCGGCAGCTTCGGTTTCGGCCCTTCGATTTTCTCGAGCAGCTTCGGCGACTCGGGCACGTCTTCCACCGGCACGCAAACCACCTCGCTGCAAATGGAGGCTCAACTCGATAGTGGTAGCAATAACAGTTTCACCATACCCGCCGAAGCCTTGTTGGGTTTGGATACCAGTACCGGCGTCAGTTTTCAGGCGGCTCAAGCCGACGGTGCCAGTCTGCCTTCCTGGGTGCGCTTCGATTCCGCGACCGGCAGTCTGAGCCTGAAGGAAGGCAGCGGTGAGAGAACGGTAGTTAAAATTACCGCGACCGACGGCAAGGGTAACCAGGCTGTGATTACCGTCGTGTTGAAGCCTCAACAACAATCGGGACAACGGCAAAACGGTAGCGATGGCCGGCCGGGTGGCGAAGGTCGGGGCGGTCAAGGCCGGCCTAATCAGAGCCGGCCGGCCGGCGGCGAGCCGCGCGCTCAACTGGGGAAAATGCCGCTTAGCGCGCAGTTGCAAGCTTTCGGTACGCAGCGTACGCACCAGGATGCCGATGCCTTGCTGGAAAATCTGGCGCGTTTGTTCGCCGAACCGCGGGATGCCGCATGAAATTCATTTAAACAGGAACTTGTTATGGCTAAATATCTTTCGCGGCCGCTAGAGCGGTTTGCCCCCAGTAAGCTGGCGATGGCAATGAGTATCGTGTTGCTGAGCGGTTGTTCGTTAGCGCCTTCGCCGCTGACCCAACAGGAACGGCAAAGTCAGATCGGTAGCGATCAGGCCAAGCTGTTTCAGCAACAGGAGCCGCTGACCGAGCCGCTGACTTTGTATCAAGCCATGTCCCGTGCGCTGAAATATAATCTGGATCACCGGGTGAAAATGATGGAACGCGCGGTGGCGGAAGGCCAGGCGACCTTGGCACGCTTCGATTTGCTGCCGGATGTGGTGGCTTCGGCCGGTTACAGAAGTCGAGATAATTACAATGCCTCCAACAGTCGTTCTATCTCCACCGGTAGGGAATCGTTGGAAACTTCCACTTCTCAGGATCGTAGCCGTTTCATGGGTGATTTAAGTTTGCGCTGGAACATTCTGGATTTTGGCGTCAGCTATTTCCGCGCGCAGCAGGAAGGCAACAAGGCCTTGGTCACTGCCGAGAGCCGTCGCAAAGTCAGCCACAATTTAATGAAAGATGTACGTAGCGCCTATTGGCGGGCGTTGAGCGCGCAACGGATGACGGCCAGAATTCAGCCGGTGCTCGCTGAGGCGCAACATGCGTTGGCGCTGGCCGAACAGGCCGAGGCCGAAAAACTACGTTCACCGCTGGACGCGCTACGTTATCGAAAAAGCCTGCTGGAAATTGTCCGCCGCTTGGAAGGATTGCTGGAGCAGCAACAAATGGCCAAATCCGAGTTAGCGGGTTTGATCAATTTGCCGCCTAATCAGGACTTTAAGCTGGCGGACGATGCCGTCAACCCGTGGCCGGATGTCGTCAAACCGCAAATAGACATGGATAAAATGGGTGAATTGGCCCTGCAATTGCGGCCGGAACTACGTCAGGAAATGTATCAGACCCGCATCGGCTCAGCCGAAGTCAAAAAAGCCATGCTGCGTTTATTGCCCGGCGTGGAAGTGCAGTTGGGCGGCAATTACGATTCCAACTCTTATCTGTTAAACCAAAGTTGGGGTGAGATCGGTACGCAGATTTCCAAAAATCTGTTCGAATTGCTCTCCGCGCCGCAAGCGATCGCCACCGCCGAAACCCAGGAATCCTTGGCGCATTCGCGGCGCTTGGCCGCGCACATGGCGATTCTGACTCAGGTTCATCTGGCACAGCAACAACTGGCCTTGGCGGACAAGCAATACCAACGTAGCTCCGAATTGGACGACGTTAATCAAAAAATTCATCATCATGTACTGAATAGCGAATTGACCGAAGCGATGAGTTCCGTGGAGCGGATTCGGGTGTCGGTGGATTCGGTCTTGTCGGAATTGCAGCGCCGCCAGGCCTATGCCGAGTCTCAAGATGCCTTGGGCAAACTGTATGTGTCCTTGGGTTTTGATCCGTTGCCGGCGACGATGGCAGATGACTCTGTGGATACCTTGGCCAATGCCATTGAAGCCATCGATCAGGAATGGAACCACGGGCATTACCCGGTGCAAGCGACTGACGATCCGCAGCCGGAAAATACCAGTGAAGCAGCGGCAGGGGCAGGCAAATCGTGATGCTGAGAAAATCATTGTGCGTATGGACGCTAGCCTTATTGCCCGCCTTGTCTTTGTCCAATGCCTCGGCAGAGCCGGCTCCCGCGCAGTCTTCGTCTGTCGAAACCGAAATCCGCGCCCAGCTAATGCCGCGCAACGAAACCACACTGTCAGCGGAAGTGGCGGCGGTGATTAAAGATTTGACGGTGCGGGAAGGCGAGCGCTTTAAAAAAGGTCAGGTGCTGGTTAGTTTCGATTGCTCGATCCAGCAGGCACAGTTGCAAAAAGCCCAAGCTACCGCGGACGGCGCGGGCAAGACTTATGATGTCAACGCCCGGCTGTCGCAATTGGAATCGGTTAGTTCGCTGGAAGTGGATGTGGCCAAAGCCAAGTTGGGCGAAGCCAAAGCCGACATCGCGCTGACCAAGGCCGGCCTGGAAAAATGCCGGATTCACGCACCGTTCGATGGCCGGGTTGCGGCGCTAAAGGCGCATGAGCATCAGCATTTGAAAGTGGGTGATCCGATCATGGATGTATTGGACGATAGCCAGCTGGAAATCAAATTAATCGTGCCGTCGTTGTGGCTGCGCTGGTTAAAACCGAAACAGGCATTTAAGGTGCACATCGACGAGTTGGACCGGGACTATTCGGCGGAGGTTGTGACCTTGGGTGCTCGCATCGATCCGGTGAGTCAAACAGTTTCGATCACTGGCCGGGTTACCGGCAAGCATAGCGAGTTGTTGGCGGGCATGAGCGGCCGGGCGCTGTTCCCGGATAAGGCGCATTGATTTGGCTGTGCAACAAGAAGACCCTCAGCAACGCCAGTTGCGGGGGCTGGCACTGCTATTACAGCTGCAACGCAAGGCGCGTGCCGCCGAAGATTTAGCAGCCTTAGGTTTTGTCATCGTCAACGAGAGTCGCAGTTTGGTGGAATACCGCCAAGCCGCGCTGTGGTTGGATAGACCGATGCAACCGGTGGCGGCGGTATCCGGTATCGCCCAACTCGATATGCACGCACCTTATATCGTCTGGTTGAACGACGTTTGTCGGCGGCAGTTTCAAACCGGCAATAATTCCACTTATCAATTATTAAATGCCGATGATTTACCGGAGAGCTTGCGGATAGAGTGGCAGCAATGGCTGCCGGTCTGCGGTTTATGGCTGCCGCTGAAAGTTCAGGGTCGGACACTGGGCGGATGGCTATTGGCGCGCGAGCAAGCGTGGCAGGAAGGGGAAGCGGTGTTGCTGGCCGAACTTAGCGATGCCTATGCCCATGCCTGGCGGGCTTTGCAGCCGCGTAAGCCCTGGTGGCGCGGTCTTTACACGCTCACCGCTCTTAAACGTTGGGCTGTGGCAGTAATCTTACTGTTATTGATTCCGGTAAGGCTGTCGGTGCTGGCCCCAGCCGAAGTGATTGCCGCCCAACCGACGGTGATTCGCGCGCCTCTGGAAGGCGTGGTCGATACCTTTCAGATTCAACCCAATCAAGCCGTTGCTGCCGATCAATTATTGCTAACCTTGGAAAATACCGATATTGCCAATCGGCTGGAAGTTGCGCGTAAAGTGTTGGCGGTATCGGAAGCCGAATACCGCAAGACCGCCCAGCAGGCCATGTTCGATGCCGACAGCAAGGCGGAAATGACGGTGCTGAAAGGCCGAATGGAGCAGCACGCCGCCGAGGTGGAGTATCTGGCGGAACAGTTGGCACGCTCGCAAATCAGGGCGCCGCATGCCGGCGTGGCAATTTTCAGCGATGTACACGACTGGATCGGCCGGCCGGTGGCCTTGGGCGAACGGATATTGAATCTGGCCGATCCGACGCGAGTGGAACTGGAAATGCGGGTGCCGGTCGCCGATTTTATCGAACTGGCCGATGGTGCCGAAGCGGTGATGTTTTTGAACATCGATCCGCAACACCCTCTGGATGCTCAGGTGTATTCGCGCAGCTACCAGGCCGAAGTCGGCACCGATCAGGTGTTGGCGTATCGGGTCAAGGCCCGATTGGCGGCTGCGGAGCCATTGCCGCGCATCGGTCTGAAAGGTACAGCCAAGCTTTACGGCCAACGGGTGACTTTGTTTTATTACCTGTTTCGGCGACCGCTGTCCGGTGTGCGGCAATGGCTGGGGTTGTAGAGACCGTGTCGGCCCTGGTGCCGCTGCGCGAAGAGTTGCATTGTCTGCCCGGACCGCAAGGTTTCGATGGTACGCCGACCTGGACCTTGCACGATCCGGCCAATAACCGGTTTTTTCGGATCGGCTGGCAAGAATTCGAAATTCTGGCGCGCTGGGCCTTGGGACAAACGGAAGCGATTGCCCAAGCCGTGAACCGCGAAACCACTTTACATATCGATACAAGTCAGGTCGGCGAATTTGCTCAATTCTTGTTGAATAACAACCTGCTGCGCATGAGCGGCGATGCCGGGCTGCAACGGCTGCGGCAACAGGTGGCGATGCGCAAGCAAAGCTGGGCGCAATGGTTGCTGCATAATTATCTGTTTTTTAAAATTCCCTTGTTAAAACCTGATGCCTTACTGGCTTGGCTGTATCCGCGCTTGGCCTGGATTTACAGTGGGCGGTTCGCCGCGTTGTTGATGGGTTGCGCGCTGCTGGCCGGGTTTTTACTGTCCCGGCAATGGGAACGCTTCTTGGCGACATTTCCGCACTTTTTCAATTGGTCCGGGTTGGCGCAATATTTTTTGGCTTTAATGCTGGCCAAGACGCTACATGAATTTGGTCATGCCTTGACCGCGCATCGCTATGGTTGCCGCGTGCCGACCATGGGCGTAGCGTTCATGGTGATGTATCCAATGCTGTATACCGACGCCAGCGAAACCTGGAAACTCAGCTCGCGTCGGCAACGGGTAGCGATTGCCGGGGCTGGGATTGCCGCCGAGTTGGGCTTGGCGGTATTTGCGGCCTTGGCCTGGAGCTTCCTGACGGATGGTCCGTTACGCAGCGGGGTGTTTTTATTGGCAACCTCGACCTGGATCATGACGCTGGCCATCAATCTGAGTCCGTTCATGCGCTTCGATGGTTATTATTTGTTGGCCGACTGGTTGGGAATCGAAAATCTGCAACCACGCGCATTTGCCTACAACCGCTGGCATTTGCGGCGTTTGCTATTTGGACTGGATCAACTGCCGCCGGAATCGTTATCGAAACGCTGGCACTGGTTTTTTATCGGCTACGCCTGGTTTACCTGGTTGTATCGTTTCTTTCTGTTTCTGGGCATCGCGCTACTGGTCTACCACTTTTTCTTTAAGCTACTAGGGCTGTTGATGATGGCGGTGGAAGTAGGGTGGTTTATTCTGCGGCCGATTTGGTCTGAATTGGCGGCCTGGAAAAACCTGGGACCCGATGTTTGGACTAGTCCGCGGAGTCGAACCTTTCTGTTGCTATTAGTTCTGGGCATCGCGGTTTTGGTTGTGCCGTGGCAAGGCCATGTCAATGCGCCAGCACTGAGTAAGGCGGAGCGTTACGCCGAAATCTATTTGCCAACCGCGGCGCGCCTGGACGCCTGGCAGGTCAAAACCGGACAAGCGGTGAAAAGCGGCGAGTTGTTGGCGCAACTAAGTTCGCGCGAACTGGATTTTCAAGCCCGCAATTCCTCGCTGGAAGGGCAGTTGGTCGAATGGCAACTGGCATATCAGGGATTGGAGCAAAACTTGAATCAGCGCCGGCAGGTGTTACTGAAGGAACTGGAATCGGCCGGCGCGAAGCAAGCCGGTTTTCGGCATCAGCAAACCCAGTTAACGATACAAGCACCGTTTGACGGATTGGCTTTGGATTTAAATCAGCAAGCGCAAGAGGGACAGTGGTTGAAGGAAGGCGAGGCCTTATTGATTGTGGTCGATCCGCGTAGTCAACTGATCGAAGCCTACGTGGCCGAAGAGGATTTACAAGCGGCAGGGCAGGCCGACGGTGCGGTGTTTTATCCCGATCAACCGGGAACGTCGCCGATAATTTGCCGGGTAGAGCGTATCGATCAAGGCGGGGCCGCTCGGGTTCCGCCGATGTTGGCTTCGATGCACGGCGGCGATATTGCTGCCCGGTCCGATGCGCAGCAACAAGCTGTGCCGGAAAGCGCCGTTTACCGCATCATCTTAAGGCCGGAGGCTGAGAGTCAGAACCTCGCACATTTTCCGGGAGAAAGGCGTGGTAGTGTCAGACTGGATACGCCGGCCACTAGTCTGTTGCATCGTCTTGTCCGGCAAGTCGCGACGGTGCTGGTACGCGAATCCGGGTTTTAAGCGAATGCGAAACGTCTGCCTAACCTTGATTCCAAAAAAAAACAGCGTTTATAGATTCAAACTAAATCGCAGGTATCGAAAAACAGTTCCAACCTATCCAATTCGCTGTTGGCCATTTCCAACGCCGCATCGAAGGTTTGAAAATCGTCGGCGTGCGCCGCGATGTCCAGCATAAGATCGCACAGGGTTCCGGTTTTTAGCAGCGAATCGTGCTTTTTGCCGAGGTTTTCCAGTTGGTCTTCCGTTATCAGATAAAATTTCATTTCTATGACCTTGTTAGTCCAAAGTGAATATTCACGGCTATTTGCGAAGTCTTGCCGATACAAATTAATTTTTTTGGCAACTTTCTTTGTATGATTTTGCGATGCAAATAACAAATGCCGAGCGTTGCGCATATCTTCGCCTTGATGGTAGTCAGTTCGGTATTGTTCTAGCGTACAGGTCTCAGCGATTTTTTTGGCAAAAGCACGGGTGTGAAGTGATTGCTCAAGCCGGGTTCCGACTTAGGCGTATTAGCTGGGCCAATTCGTTTTAGCTGTCATTGCCATATAAGTGGGAGCGATGATATTCAATAGTCGGGTTCAATTAGGATAATTTCCCATTTGGCGAAAGGATGTAATCCCGCCGAGCTTCAGGTTAAACTTCCCAGCTCTAAGGGAGGATATTTGTTGTGAAATAGCGTGTTATGGGTTTTATAACCATTCATCTCCGCGGATTACATCGATTTGTTAGTAAAGCGCAAATCCTCGTTACCCAATAGATCAGTAAAATGACATCAGGCATACCAAGGAAAAATTTATGCACCCGATAAAAATGGCCGGAATGGCCGCCTTCTTATTGGCTTCGGCCGCGCAAGCCGAAACCGTATTCGTCACACTGGAAAAAGATAATGCGATTGCCGTGCTCGATCCCGTCGAAGGCAAGCTGGTCAAAACCGTTCCGGTCGGCCAGCGGC
>Ga0123388_1049050_pt1 | contig 37231 bp, 37 predicted proteins | sample T0HHNO3metaT_FD_89916 | JGI IMG/M metagenome (GOLD analysis project Ga0123388, IMG submission 89916) | Methane-oxidizing artificial microbial communities from Washington, USA to study methane cycling - T0-HHNO3 metaT (Metagenome... | ecosystem: Engineered > Modeled > Simulated communities...
CAGCATATCGGGTGGCTGCAAACCACAAGGAGATTTCATGCGACATTATGAAGTAGTTTTTATCGTCCATCCGGACCAAAGCGAGCAAGTGCCAGCGATGATTGAGCGTTACCGTGCGCTAATCACCAGCAACGGCGGTGCGATTCACCGTTTAGAAGACTGGGGCCGTCGTCAATTGGCTTACCCAATTCAAAAAATCCACAAAGCACATTACGTTTTAATGAACATTGAATGTAACTTAACTGTATTAGAAGAATTAGAGCATGGCTTTAAATTCAACGATGCAGTATTGCGTCATTTAACAATGAGCACTAAAACAGCAGCAACTGCACCTAGCCCAATGATGAAGGAAGAAAAATCTAAATCAGTGTTAGTGCGTGATGCAGCACCGGTAGCGACACCAGCGCCAGCAGCAACTGAGGTTGCAGCAGCTTAAGCGTTGAATACGCTGGTGATTAGCGGTGTGGTGCTTTCCATAGAGCCAGTACGCTACACACCAGCAGGCATTCCGTTGTTAAGTTTTGTATTACAGCATGCTTCAGAACAGATTGAAGCAGGATTAAAGAGAAAAGTAGAATGTGAAGTGAATGCGGTTGCCATGGGCAATTTAGCGAATCACCCTATTCAGCAAGGCTCTTTAATTAAGGTCAAAGGTTTTTTGGCCAAGCGCAGTGCAAAAAGTAACCATTTAGTGCTTCATGTTGAGCAGTTACAAATTAATCCATTAGAGGCTGTTAAATAACAGACTGTATAAAGAATTTTAGGAGTTAGATCATGGCAAGAGAAATGTATAAACGCCGCCGTTACTGCCGTTTTAGTGCAGAAGGCATCAAAGAAGTTGATTACAAAGATGTTGATTTGTTAAAAGATTTTGTTTCAGAAAATGCAAAAATTATTCCAGCTCGTATGACGGGTACAAAAGCAAAATACCAACGTCAACTAACCAGCGCTGTTAAACGCGCCCGTTTCTTGGCTTTAATGCCGTACACAGACAAGCACCCAGGTTAATTCGGGCTTAAGGAGAATACTATGCAAATTATTTTATTAGAAAAAGTAGCAAATCTGGGCGTATTGGGTGATATCGTTAAAGTGAAAGACGGTTTTGGCCGTAATTTTTTGATTCCTCAAGGCAAAGCAAAACGCGCAACAGAAAGCAACAAAGCTGAATTTGCTGCTCGTCGTGCGGAACTTGAAAAACAACAAGCGGATATTTTGACTGCAGCAACTGCTCGCGGTGAAAAATTAGCGGCTTATGTATTAACAGTGGCACAAAAAGCTGGTGTTGATGGTCGTTTATTTGGTTCTGTGACTAACGGTGACATTGCTGAAGGCCTTGTTGCTGCTGGTTTTGAAGTGGTTAAATCAGAAGTGCGTTTGCCTAATGGTCCATTAAAAACCATTGGTGATCATCCAGTGACTGTTGCGTTGCATCATGATGTTGTGGTGGATATCACAGTAACTGTTGTTGGTGAAGCTGCATAAGACGTAACTTCATTAAGTATTGGTAGTTATAAAAAAGGCGACTTAGGTTGCCTTTTTTATTTTTTATTCAAATTAAATCAATCCACCAAGCAGTCAATCCGATAGTTGAATCAATCAAATAGTTAAATCTATTAAACAGACTATTTTTTAGCCAATCAAAACGCTATGATGCCACATCGCACATCGTAGGTTTTCATATGTACTCAGCGCCTTTAATCCAAGTTAAACAACTCACGTTTGAGTATCCAGGCACACGTGCATTAGATTCCGTTAACGTCGATATCATCAGCGGCAGTATTACCGCGTTAGTCGGGCCAAATGGCGCGGGTAAATCGACATTGTTGCGTTGTATCGCTGCGTTGGATTATCCATTATCAGGTCAAGTGTTATTCAATGGCGTGGATGTGCTGGACGACCCACGCGCGAGCCATGCCAAAATCGGTTATCTGTCCGATAATTTTGGGCTTTATGATGCGTTAAGTGTGCGTCAATGTTTAACTTTTGCGGCATCATCGCAAGGCGTTACGGCAGATAACATCACAAGAGTAGTGAATAAAACTGCAGAGCAGCTGGATTTAACCAATAAACTGAATAGTGCGGCTGGCGTTTTATCACGCGGACAGCGGCAGCGTGTCGCCATCGGCCAGGCAATTATTCATTCGCCAAGTTTATTGTTATTAGATGAGCCCGCTTCTGGGCTAGACCCTGAAGCACGCCATAGCTTAAGCCAAGTATTTATTGCGCTTAAAAATAGCGGCATGACATTGATTGTATCGAGCCATATTTTGGCTGAGCTAGAAGATTATTCCACCGAAATGTTGGTATTGAAAAACGGCAGAATCTTACAACAACAATCTGTACACAACTCGGCTACAGAAAATTTAAGTCGTATCGAGTTTGAGTTAGTGCATATAGCAGATGCGACTAAATTAGCCGCATTTATTGATAATACGCCGGCTGCCAACGCCTTAGAAATTGCTGCTAACGTAGCGAATTTGCAGTTAGATGAAACGTTAATGCCGCGGCACGTGCTGTTAAACAGGCTGTTGCAATCGGATATCTCGATTAGTCGATTCGGCTTGCTGGAAAATAATATGCAACAAAACTACTTAAAAGCAGTGAATGCAGAAAGCATCACATCATGATGAATAATCCAGAGTTTAATCGCAATATTTGGTTAGAGCTGAGCTTACATCGCTTGATTGCCGCACCTGTTCTATTGGGCTTGATATTTTTTATTGTGATGCAAAATGAAAACGGCGCAGCAATCACTATCACACTCGCCAAAAGTATCTTTATTATTGCGACTATTTTATGGGGTAGCCAATTAGCGTTTTCTAGCGTAAGTGATGAGCTACAAAATCGCACTTGGGATAATCAACGCTTATCCGCTTTATCGCCATTTAAATTGGCTTGGGGGAAGCTATTTGGCGCCACTTCTTTCGCTTGGTACATCGGTATTCCGTGCATATTAGCAATACTTTTAATGCCTGCAACTAACTTGCCTGGCAATAATTTACAAATCAGTATTAGTTTAGTTTTAGGCGCATTTTTGGCGCAATCGTTAGCTTTTGTTATTGCATTACTTGCAGCAAAAAGCGGTGCGACGATACCAAGAGGCTTGAGTCTATTGTTTTTATTTGTGTTGATGCCAATCGTTGGGCGCATGATTTATACGACTGAAGTGCCAACTCAGTTATGGTATGGCACAGCATTTACCCGTTACACATTTGTCAATATTTCACTAGTTATTTTTACTGCATGGACATGGTTGGCCAGTTACCGCGTGATGCAAACTGCTTTACAAATTAAGATTAAACCTTGGGCAATGCTAGCGTTTGTGTTGTTTTGCGCATTTTATGTATTGGGATTTTACAATGCATTTAGCGTCGGAAACTTCGCAGGCTTCGTGTTTATTTTTGCCGTATTAATGACCTATTTTGGCGCATTAACTGAGAAGCGTGATTTAGTCAGCGTGCGACGTTTTATCAATCCATGGTTTACCCAAAACTCCGAAAAAAGTCTTTCCCAAACAAATCTACCCGATAAAACATTATCCGAAAAAAAATGGTTAGAAACGCCGTATTTTGTTGTGCTAATTGCGTTATCTTTGGCTGCGCTTCTATTTACAGTATCAAATAAGCCCGAAAGCATAAATGCATTTGAGCAGTCTTTTCTAAAAGGGCAGTCATTTGCGCTAGTAGGTTTGGTGGCGATATTGTTAATGTTGCGCGATATTGGCTTGTTGTACTATTTTAGTTTAAGTAAAAAGCCACAACGTGCAGCGATGACCACGTTTTTCTATGTGATGATGTTAACGGTTTTATTTCCTTTATTATTGCCAAAAGCCATCGGTTTTATTGCTAATCCATTGATGTCGCTATCGCAAAGCACAGGCGTTTATGGCGGGTTGATATTGGCTCTGCTACATGTGGTTGTTGTTGCAGGTTTACTTTACAAGCAGCAAGTTGCTATGAATAAATCGTTAACTATTCGAGCTTAATTTGCGCTTAAACTTTAGGTTAACTTGAACCTGATTACAGCTTGACTGTTATAATTCGCAGATGGCTGATGAACAACTAGACTCTCTCAAACTCCCTCCACATTCCATTGAAGCTGAACAATCAGTGATCGGTGGCTTGCTGCTTGAAAACGAAGCATTAGATAAAATTGCCGATATTTTAAAAGCAGAAGATTTTTATCAGTTCGACCATAAAACCATTTTTCAGCATATTGCTAAGTTAATCGAGCGTAATCGCCCAGCAGATATTGTCACAGTGGCGGAATCGCTGGAAAGTACAGCGGAATTATCCACTATTGGTGGTATTGCTTATTTAGCTTCGCTGGCGCAAAACACGCCGACAGCGGCCAATATTCGCCGCTATGCTGAAATCGTGCGCGAACGTGCCATTATGCGTAAGTTGGTTACAGTCGGTAGCAGTATTGCTGAAAGCGCCTACAGTCCGAATGGTCGCGATGCGCAGCAATTGTTAGACGAAGCAGAAGCCAAGATTTTTCAGATTGCCGAAGGTGGTCAGCGCACGAGTCAAGGCTTTCAAGATATTAAAGAGTTACTGCCGCAAGTCGCTGAACGTATTGATATGCTATTTTCACGCGATAATCCGAGCGATGTGACCGGCATTCCAACGGGCTTTTCTGATTTAGATTCAATGACATCAGGCTTTCAGGGTGGCGATTTAATCATCGTTGCAGGCCGCCCATCGATGGGTAAAACGGCATTTTCACTGAATATTGCTGAAAATGTGGCCTTGGATACGGGTTTACCCGTTGCTGTTTTCTCAATGGAAATGGCGTCAACACAGTTGGCAATGCGGATGATTGGTTCAGTAGGGCGCTTGGATCAACATCGCATGCGTACGGGCCGATTAGAAGATGAAGATTGGGAAAAGTTAACGACTGCTTTGGGCAAATTAAACGAAGCGCCGATTTTTATTGATGAAGGCGCTGGCTTAAGCAGCTTTGATGTGCGCGCAAGGGCGCGTCGATTACATCGCCAATGCGGAAAACTGGGTTTAATCGTCATCGATTACTTACAATTGATGTCTGCACCAGCAGGCAAACAAGGCGAAAATCGCGCCACTGAGATTTCTGAAATCTCTCGTTCATTAAAAGCGTTGGCAAAAGAGCTGGATTGTCCCGTTGTCGCGCTTTCTCAATTGAATCGAAGCGTTGAGCAGCGTCCTGATAAACGTCCTGTGATGTCCGATTTGCGTGAATCTGGCGCTATTGAACAAGATGCGGATTTGATTCTGTTTATTTACCGCGATGAAGTCTATAACCCGGATAGTGAAGACAAAGGCACGGCTGAAATTATCGTCGGCAAACAGCGTAATGGCCCGATTGGCCGCGTGCGATTGACATTTATTGGCGAAAATACACGTTTTGAGAATTTCGCTAATACAGGCTACATGCCAGATAATTATTAAGCTTAATACTGAAAACTAAGCGACATGGCTAAATCCAAAACCGTCTACACTTGCACAGAATGTGGTGCTTCTGAATCGAAATGGCAAGGCCAATGTCCAAGCTGTATGGCTTGGAATACGCTGGTTGAATCAGTCGCAGAAACCAGCACATCAACCAATCGTTACGCCAATAAATTTGAAGGTTTGGCTGCATCTAGCCAATTGCAGAAGCTAAGCAGCATTCAAGCGGCCGATATCGAAAGAACCCCAACAGGCATCAGCGAGTTTGATCGCGTATTAGGTGGTGGCTTGGTTGAGGGTGGCGTTGTGCTAATCGGCGGCGATCCTGGCATTGGTAAATCGACTTTATTATTACAAGTTCTTTGTCATCTCGGAAAGTCAGCGCAAGCGATTTACGTGAGTGGCGAAGAGTCGCCACAACAAATTGCCATGCGCGCAAAGCGTTTGGGGTTAGATGCCAGCCAAGTAGAATTGTTGGCAGAAATCAATCTTGAGAAGATTTTAGCGACCTTACAAACGCATAAACCCAATATCGCCGTCATCGATTCCATTCAAACTGTCTACTCAGAAGTGTTGCAATCCGCACCCGGATCGGTCGCGCAAGTGCGTGAATGTTCGGCGCAATTAACCCGTTTAGCCAAGCAATTAGGTATCACGGTTATTTTGGTGGGTCATGTCACCAAAGAAGGTTCGTTAGCTGGGCCGCGCGTGCTAGAGCATATTGTCGATACCGTTTTGTATTTTGAAGGCGATCAAAACTCGTCATTCCGATTGATTCGCGCTTTTAAAAATCGCTTTGGCGCAGTCAATGAACTGGGTGTGTTTGCGATGACAGAACATGGTTTACGTGAAGTATCCAATCCATCTGCCTTATTTTTATCGCATCACGAAGGCCAAGTGGCAGGTAGTTGCATCACCGTCACCATGGAAGGCACGCGACCACTTTTAATTGAAATCCAAGCATTGGTAGATGAAAGCCACGCACCTAGCCCCAAAAGATTAGCCACTGGGCTTGAGCAAAACCGTTTAGCCATGTTGCTAGCGGTATTGAATCGCCATGCGGGTATTCCTTGTTTCGATCAAGATGTATTTATTAATGCCGTTGGTGGCGTTAAAATTGCAGAGCCAGCAGTGGATTTAGCTGTGTTATTGTCAATCGTTTCTTCTTTAAAAAACAAGCCATTAGATAACAAACTGATTGTATTTGGTGAAGTTGGTTTGGCTGGAGAAGTACGGCCTGTACAAGGTGGGTTAGTTAGATTGAAAGAAGCCGCGAAACTGGGTTTTACGAAAGCGATTGTGCCAAAAGCGAATGCGCCAAAAACTAAGATAGCAGGGCTAGAAGTGATTGCGGTAGAACGTTTAGAACAAGCATTAAACCAATTACGTAACAGCTGACTTAACCCATTTTTTGCGATAGTTTTTAAATCTTATTTGAATCATGTTTTCAACATGATTATTTTCTAGTTTTATTCTTTCTAAATTTTATCTAGCAGCCTATTTTAAAATCAGGTTTGCACAAGCAATACCACTTCGCACTGCACCTTCAATCGTCGCTGGATAATCTGCATAAGTATAATCGCCTGCCAAAAATAAATTTAGGTAAGGCGTAACATTAGCGGGCCGCGGCAAATTCACGTTACAAGAAAAAGTGGCGCGCTTTTCAGCAATCACCTTGTGCCAAAGTGGTTTATTTAAATATGGAAAAGCTTGATGTAACTCTTGCGCCACTTTCAGTGCCAGCATATCTTGCGTGAGTTTTTGATGATTGCCTTTTGCGCTAATCACCACCGCCATTAAACCTTGTTGACCACATAATTGGCCGCGATCAAACACCCATTGACTGGTTAAATCCACCAAACCTAACATGGGTTGAGGTAACGTTATATGGTTTGGATATTGCAAGTAAACCGTATAAATCGGTTGATAATCATAGACATCCGTTTGCGAAATCACAAAATCTAGCTTGGGTAAGTCACCAGTTAAATCTTTCAATTTTCTGGCAGCAGTTGCGATAATCACGTGGCTAAAAGTATATTTTTCTAATCGAGTTGCCACTTCAAAACCGTGTTCAATCGGTTTAATGCTGCGCACAAGCTTGTTATTAAGTACTGTCGATTGGTTTGCTTGCAGATAACGCACTATTGGCGTGGATAGAATTTGCGATAGATCTAATTTTGGAATCAGAAAGTCGCTATCGTTTTTGCCGTCATTAAAAGCATCATGCAGTACATTTAAAAATACTTTGCTGCTAGCCGATTCAATTGGCGTATTCAGTGCCGCTAGACACAGCGGCTCCCACAAGAACTTAATGGTTTGATTCGATTGATGATTATTTAGTAAATAATCTTTTAAAAGCGCATCGCTTGTTAAGCGGTAATTATTTTTTTTAAGTTTAACAATCAGCGTCACCACAGATACGCGTTCTTTAAAACTTAAGCCCTGGCAGCACAAAAAACCAAATAGTTGATTCAAAGGATGTGGTAAAAAATTCAGATTGGCTAATTTGAAAGACTTTTTATGGCGCGGTGAAATCATATTCAGCGCTAACGGCAAGCGTAAAAAAGCCTGTTTTTCTTGCACGCCTACTTTTTCGAGCAGCTTAAGTGTTTCGTGATAAGCGCCTAATAAAATGTGCTGTCCGTTATCTACCTGAAAAGTTTGACTATTGAACTCAATCGCGACGCTACGTGCGCGTCCACCAAAGTGTGGTCCAGATTCAAATAATGTGGTCTGAATACCTTGCTCTGCAAGTGTTGCGGCGGCAGAAAGACCTGCCATGCCACCACCAATAATCGCAACGTGTGCTTTGTTTTTATGCACCATGTCGGTTTAAACTTTGCGCATCCACACTGTTGACACTAGCCAAAGTTTGCGCAAACCACCTAATGAAATACGTGAATTGAGCACCTTTTGCGCACCATCTTGCTTGATTTCACGCAACAAAGTGCGGTAAATTGCAGCCATCATTAATCCTGGCCGCTGTAGTTTTGCGTCTTCAGTTGGTAATTCACGCAAGGCTTTATCGTAATAACTTTCAGCACGCGCTATCTGTAATTCCATCAAGTTTTTGACTGCATCTGTTTCACGGCTTTGTAGAATATCCTCTTCGCTTACGCCTGCTTGTGTTAACTCATCCAATGGCAAGTAAATTCGCCCACGTCGCGCATCTTCGCCGACGTCACGTGTAATATTGGTGAGCTGAAATGCCATGCCTAAATCATGTGCATATTTAAGTGTATTAGGATTATTAAAGCCAAAAATCTGCGCAGAAAGTAGTCCAACCACGCTAGCTACGCGATAACAATATAACTGCAATTGCTCAAAATCTGCATAACGATTAAATTTTAAATCCATTTCCATGCCATCAATTACTTCTAAAAAATGTGCTTGGGCAAGATTGAATTCACTAACAAATGGTTGCAGCGCTTTTGTTACAGGATGCTGCGGCGTATTGGCGTATAAATTAACAATCTCACTTTTCCACCAATTCAATTTGGTTTGCGCCACATTAAAATCGGTACATTCGTCGACTACATCATCCACTTCACGGCAAAACGCATACAGCGCAGTCATGGCTTGGCGTTTGTTTTTGGGTAGGAAAATAAAACTAAGGGTAAAGCTAGAACCGCTTTGAGACGCTTTTTGTTGGCAGTATTGCTGTGGTGTCATTGTTATTAGTATTTTTGCTTTAAAAATAGCGTTAAGTAATGTCTTAAGCTGGGTGTAAGTGAATGATTAAGTTAACAATGCTTTAAGCAGAATAAGTGGCCAATCCCACGCTTTAAGTTGCGGTCTATGTTTGAAAACATCACCGCGTACATTTCTTAATTTATACAAAATACGGTCGCCGCCGCCAATAATCATGCGCATCTCTAAACCAATACGGCCAGGTAAAATATGTTCCAATGGCTTGCCTTCATTCAACATGGTTTGTGCACGATCAATATTGAACAGCATGAATCTTTCCCAATTTTTATTCACATGCTGGCTGGCAATCTGCGCTTCGGTCACGCCATATTCGCGCATCTCATCTTGGCATAGATAGACGCGGCTGCGATGAAAATCATTTTCAAAATCAATCGCCACATCTTGATAAAAGTTAATCAGTTGCAATGCAGTACAAATTTGGTTTGAGTAGATGAGATTTTCTGGTGTGGCTTTGCCAAAAAGATGCAACAGCAGTGCGCCAATTGGGTTAGCAGAACGACGACAGTAATCTAATAATTCAAAGAAATTCGCATAATGCGTTTTAGTCACATCTTGGCTAAATGCATCCAGCAAGTCATAAAAAGGCGTTAGCGGTAAATTATATTCACGAATCATGTCGCCAAATTCGGTAAAAAATGGCGATTTTGTTTTGCTATTACTTTTGATTAAATCTAACTGCTGTTTAAAGCCTTGTAGGTTGGCAAGTCTTGTAGCAGGCCGATGATTGCCTTCATCAGCAAAATCATCGGCTTGACGCGCAAACGTGTATATTAAAGCAATAGGATTACGCAGATGTTTGGGTAAAAAGTGAGAAGCGACAGGAAAATTTTCGTAATGCGTCTGTGATAGCGTCAAACTATCTGCAAGATTGCCATTCATTGCGTCTAAAAGTTCGGTTTTAGCGAAAGTATCCATCTCTGCTATTGTTTTTGCCATTTTGCTGTCTGCGCTCATATGCAAAGTATGCCATAAAACCGCTAAATCCTACAGCGCGAGCGGCGACCATGCGCTACAATAATCAAAAATATTTAAGTCAAGCAAACGGTCATTTATGGTTAGGTTTATATGTTAGGTATTATCGGCGGCACTGGTTTAACAAAACTGGATAACTTAAAAATCACCAGACGGCAGATTGCACGCACGCCTTATGGTGAAGCTTCGCAACCGCTTATTTTTGGCGAAGTTTCTGGCGTTGAAGTGGTTTTTTTAGCACGTCATGGCGGCGGACATACTATTCCGCCACATGCGGTTAATTATCGGGCGAATATTTGGGCTTTGCACTCAGTTGGTGTGAACGATTTATTGGCGATTGCAACTGTAGGCGGAATCAGTAGCGAATTAAATGCGGGCGATATTGTGTTGCCACATCAGATAATCGATTACACGCACGGCCGTAAAAATACTTATCACGACGGTATTGAGTTGCCCGTTAAACATATTGATTTTACTGAACCTTACTCTGCAAATTTACGTCAAAATTGTTTAAAAGCTGCCAATCAGATTCAACAGCAATTGATTGATGGCGGTGTATATGCCTGCGTACAAGGGCCAAGATTAGAAACCGCTGCAGAAATCAATCGCCTAGAACGCGATGGTGCTACGCTAGTTGGTATGACAGGCATGCCAGAAGCCGCATTAGCGCGAGAATTGGCTATGGAATACGCGGCATTATGTCCAATTGCTAATCAGGCAGCGGGGCGGGGCGACAGCGCTAATGGCATTCAATATGAGGATGTGATGACCAGATTGGACTTAACCATGCAAAAGGTGCGAATTTTAATTGAAGAGATTGTGCATGTGCATCAAGCTTAATGGCATTAAGACAATATTTAAATAGGCTGAAAAGATTTAAGGTGGATTTAAGATGGCGATAAAAACAGTTTTAAAAATGGGTGAGCCGTTACTGTTACAAACAGCAGCGTCTGTCACGCAATTTAACACCACAGAATTACACAGTCTAATTCAGGACCTAGAAGATACGATGGCGCATATGAATGGCGCTGGTATTGCTGCGCCGCAAATCGGTGTCAGTTTACAAGTAGTGATATTTGGCCAAAAAGCATCTAGCGATTATGTTAACCCGCGCTATCCTGATGCGGATGTTGTGCCTTATACCGTGTTAATCAATCCAACATTAACGCCAGTAACAGATGAAATGGACGATGGTTGGGAAGGCTGCTTATCCGTTCCAGGCATGCGTGGAATCGTGCCGCGCTACTCACGCTTGCATTACACAGGCTTTGATCAATTCGGCGCACCAATTGATCGCTTGGTTAGCGGCTTCCATGCGCGCGTGGTACAGCACGAATGTGATCACTTATTTGGCATTTTGTACCCAATGCGCATCAAAAATTTAAAAGATTTTGGCTTTACAGACGTACTTTTTCCAAATCAGGATATTCAAGACGATTAATTGTTTGCTATAATGCTGACTTTCTCGAATAAACACTTTATTCGAAGTTAAGATTAACGCGTGTAGTTATTGTCTTCAAACTGCGTTTAAGTACAGTTAATCTAGTAGTAGTTGTATAAATTAGGAAGAGTGGCAGAGCGGTTTAATGCTACAGTCTTGAAAACTGTCGTGGGTGCGAGCCCACCGTGAGTTCGAATCTCACCTCTTCCGCCAAGAACTTTCAAATGCCGCTAATTGAACCGATTAAAAGGTTAAGCGGCGTTTCTTTTTAAATAACCCAATTTTATTATTTATATTAAGGATTAACATGAGCCAAATCGTTATTGATCACAACCCGTCAGAAGAGAAATTAAAAGAATTAGGCGTTGCTAGCTGGTCTATCTGGGAAAAAGAAGTTTCTAAATTTCCATTAGATTTCGGTATGACAGAAAGCGCTTACTTACTTGAAGGTGAAATTCACGTAACACCACAAGGTGGCGAAAAAGTAGTTATTAAAGCAGGTGATTTCGTTGTTTTCCCAAAAGGCATGAAATCGCAATGGGAAGTTGTTAAACAATTGAAAAAACATTACAAACATTCATAATTTGAATGAGCAGTATGTTTTAACTAATTGATTTAAATTAGTTAATTAAAAAGCCGACTTCTATTATAGAAGTCGGCTTTTTTGTTTTATGCGTGTATTAATTATTAAGTCTAATTTGCGCTTAAATAATCAAAAAAGTTAACCTTATAAACTGGTTAAGTTTTGTTTGATTTTTTCTAATTGGTCGGCACTTAGTGCTTGATTTTGTTTAGCTGAAATCAAAAAACTATCTTCTGCTCGGTTGCCGAGAGTGTTGATTTTTGCATTATGCAAATCAACTTCTTGCTGTAAAAATATATTCGCCACTTTGGCTAATAAACCAGGCCTATCGCCAGCAATAATCTCTAATGTATGGTTGATGCCTTGCGTTTCAGGCACGATTTTTACTTGCGGCTGAATACACATGTATTTTACTTGGCGGCTCACTCGGCCTTGTAATGGCGATTCCAAAGGGGCGGAGCTGCTTATTTTTTGCGTGAGCTCAGTTTCTATAAATTTTAATAAACCACTGTAACTTACTGACTTACCCGATTGATCTAAAACAATAAAGTTATTAAGTGCATAGCCATGATTCGTGGTGTAAATCTTGGCTTGTACGATGTTATAAGCCATACGATCAAAAAAGTTACAGATGCGCGCGAACAAGTCATCTTGGTTACGCGTGTAAATCATCGTTTGTATGCCATCGCCGTTTGGACTTAAACGTGCGCGCACAATTGGATTTTCTGTAAAAACATGTGGTGTGAGTAACCGACTTTGCCAAGCGATTTCATCTGATTCAAAACGCAAAAAGTAATCCGCTCCAGCATTTTTCCATAATGGCAGATAAGATTCTGGATTAAGTCCATATTGCGTTAGTTTGGTCGTCGCTTCTTGCTGGCGCGATTCGATTATTTTTTGCTTACTGAAATCAACGTTATTTAATACGCTACGAGTCGCATAAAAAAGACTTTCTAACAATCTCGCTTTCCACGCATTCCATACCACTGGACTGGTACCGCGAATATCTGCAACAGTTAATAGATATAAGGCGATCAAACGTTTTTCTGTCTTTACTAATTGTGCAAATTGGTGAATCACTTCAGGATCGGATAAGTCGGATTTTTGCGCGGTGCTGGACATTTTGAGGTGTGCATCGACCAACCAGGCAACTAGGTCAACTTCGTCTTTTGCTAGTCCATGCAATTTGCAAAAGCGCCGTGCATCGATTGTACCCAAACTGGAGTGATCGCCATTTCGACCTTTTGCGATATCATGAAACAGCGCTGCAAGGTAGAGTAGGTAAGGTTTTTCAAAATTCGAGAACAATTCACTACACAACGGAAACTCATGTTTCAGTTCAGGTTTTGCATAACGACGTAAATTAGCTAATACATTTAGAATATGCTCATCAACCGTGTAAACATGAAACAAGTCATGCTGCATCTGACCGACGATTCTGCCGAAAACGGGAATATATTGACCTAAAATACCGTAACGATTCATGCGGCGTAAGCTATGATTAACTCCATCTGGTTGCGATAAAATCGCTAAAAATGTGACTTTGTTTTCTTTAGATTGACGAAAGTCGTGATTGACTATTTTTTTAACGCGTTGCAACTCGCGAATTAAATTCGCACTCATGCCGGAGAGTTGCGGATGTTGTTGCAGCAATAAAAAGCTTTCCAAAATAGCATTTGGATGCTGTTGCAAACCATTGGCAATTTTGATCTCTAGCAAATCATCATGCGCTTCAAATATAGCGTTAATAGGCGTGATTTGGGGCTTGGTTTTGTTCAAATTTAATTCAAATATTTTAAGTAGTATCTCATTGATTAAATTGATAAATTTTGCGCTTGTATAATAGCTTTGCATCAGCTGTTCGCTGGCACGTTTACGCGACGTGTTCATATAACCTAAATCGCTTGCCAATTCGTTTTGGAAGTCAAACAACAACCTATCTTCACGCCGTTTGGCCAAGTAATGCAAACGAATGCGTAGGTTTTGCAAATTGCGTTCATGGCGCTTGATTTGGCGCATTTCAGCAAGCGTGATGATATGGTTTTTAGCTAAACTCGCCCAATTTTTACCCAAATGCTGACTTTGTGCTAACCACAAAATCATATGCAAATCGCGCAGGCCGCCAGGACTTTCCTTGATGTTTGGCTCTAAGTTGTAAGTAGTATCGTTGAATTTTGCATGGCGATTATCTTGCTCTTTAAATTTTGCTGCAAAATAAGTCGCTGGCTGCATAGCGCTGTTAAAGGCTTGTAAGAATGCGTCATAATTCTGCTTTTTACCACAAAGTAAGCGCGCGTCAGATAAATTAGTTTGTACGGTCACGTCATTTGCCGCTTCACCCACGCATTCTTGCAGCGTGCGCACGCTATGACCTACATTTAACCCAATATCCCACAGCAAACCAATTAGTGATTCAATTTCTTGATTTAACGCTTGTGGCGCAGCTTCTGGCAATAAAATCAATAAATCGATGTCAGAGTAGGGAAATAGCAATTGTCGCCCATAACCGCCCACGGCAATTAAACAGGCATTGATATCGATATCAGTATTGGTCTCAAGCCATATTTTTTTTAAAAGCCGATCAATTAATAACGATTGTTGTTTGAGTAACAGTGCCGTATTTTTATGCTGATAAAATGCAGCTTCCAACGCATTTTGTTGCGCCTTTAAATCATCACGCCATGTTTGAATGGCTTGTTTTGACTGGATTTTTTGAGACTGCATTAATGGTTAAGCAAAAACTGGCGCTGCGGGAGAGCCTGATGATAAGGTCAGCACCTCGAATCCTGTTTCAGTGACTAGAATCGTGTGCTCCCATTGTGCCGACAAGCTGCGGTCTTTGGTCACAATTGTCCAGCCATCTGGCATTTGTTTAATATCGCGCTTACCAGCATTAATCATCGGCTCTATGGTGAAAATCATACCAGCGCGCAATTTCAAACCGACACCTGGTCTGCCGTAATGCAAAATTTGTGGATCTTCATGGAATTTTTTACCAATACCATGACCACAAAACTCTCGCACCACACTAAAGCCATTTTTTTCTGCAAAACTTTGAATGGCGTAACCAATATCACCTAAAGTAGCATCTGGCTTTACTTTATTAATGCCTATCCACATGGCTTGATAAGTTAGTTCCGACAAACGCTTGGCTTGAATAGACGCCTCACCTACAAGAAACATACGCGAAGTATCGCCGTGGTAACCATTTTTAATCACTGTAATGTCAATATTTACAGCATCACCGTTTTTAAGCACTTTATCGCTTGGCACGCCATGACAAATCACATGGTTAACCGACGTGCAAATAGATTTAGGATAGGGCGTATGACCGTCGGGCGCATAGTTAAGTGGCGCAGGAATCGCCTGTTGCACATTGACAATATAATCATGGCAAAGTTGGTCCAACTTTTCAGTTGTTACGCCATGCACCACAAAAGGCGTGATGTAATCCAGCACTTCGGATGCTAATTTGCCTGCAATACGCATTTTGGCGATATCGTCAGCGTTGTTAATGGTAATTGGCATAATTTTTCAAAAGCAGTAGTAAATTAATTGCTTATTTTATCATAGCGAAGATGGTATTAATGCTATGTCGAAGCCTTGATAAGTAAATTAGGATTTACACTATTTTTTATGAAAGTTTGATTATATTTAACAGGATTTTACAAACGCTGAATTACGATTGAATCTAAATCAATTTTTAGCTATAATGCACGCCACTTGATTAGCGCTTTGCTAAACAAGTTAATTTAAATCAATGCATCGTCCCGTACAGGGTGTTTGAACTAGGTTCAAATATTGTGGATGAATGTAATGTTAACCCTTACATGGAGTAATACAATGTCAGTTACTATGCGTCAAATGCTTGAGGCCGGTGTTCACTTTGGCCACCAAACCCGTTATTGGAATCCTAAAATGGCTGAGTACATTTTTGGCGACCGCAACAAAATTCATATTGTTAACCTTGAAAAAACACTGCCACTATTTGAAGAGGCATTGAAATATACACGTACTTTAGCGGCTAATAAAGGTCGTATCTTGTTCGTTGGTACAAAACGTCAAGCACGCGATATCGTTAAAGAAGAAGCGTCCCGTGCTGGTTGTGCTTATGTAAATCACCGTTGGTTGGGTGGTATGTTAACTAACTTTAAAACTGTTAAACAATCAATCAAACGTCTGCACGACTTCGAAGCGATGTTATTAGATGGCAGCTTAGAAAAATTCGGCAAAAAAGAAGCTTTAGGTTATAAACGCGAAATCGAAAAATTAGAGCGCTCAATCGGTGGTATTAAAGATATGGGTGGCTTGCCAGATGCGATTTTCATCATTGACGTTGGTCATGAAAGTGGTGCGATTACTGAAGCGGCTAAATTAGGCATTCCAGTCATCGGTATTGTGGATACAAATAACTCACCAGACGGCGTGGCTTATGTGGTTCCTGGTAATGATGACTCATCACGTGCAATTCGTTTATATGCGCGCGGTATGGCAGATGCGGTTTTAGAAGGCCGTGAAAATGCGATTACTGAGATTGTTAAATCTGCACAAGAAGAAACAACACAAGCACCTGCGGAAGCTGTTACTGCAGAATAATGCATGGAAATAAAAAGGGGCGATTAGCCCCTTTTTCTATTTATAAAATATCGAATAATACTTACATATAAAAATATTACGTTTAGGAGCTAAAAATGGCTGAAATTACCGCAAGTATGGTAAAAGAATTACGTGAGCGCACAGATGCGCCAATGATGGACTGTAAAAAAGCATTAACAGAAGCTGAAGGCGATATGACGCGCGCAGAAGAAATCTTGCGTGTACGTTTTGGTAATAAAGCCAGCAAAGCAGCCGGTCGTGTGGCCGCTGAAGGTACAGTGGGTATCGCAATTGCCGCCGATGGTAAATCTGGTGCGTTGATTGAAGTAAACTCTGAAACAGACTTTTGCGCTAAAAATGAAGACTTTTTGAAATTTGTAAACGTACTTGCTAACGTTGTTGCGACTGAAAAACCAGCGGATATTGCAGCTTTAAGCGCATTATCAATAAATGGTGCAACAGTTGAAGAAACGCGCGCGCAATTGGTTGGTAAAATTGGTGAGAACATTACGCCACGTCGTTTTGTTGCTCCAGCAGTACAAGGTAAATTGTATAGCTATGTACACGGTAGCAAAATTGGTGTGATTTTAGATTTAGTAGGCGGTGATGACGCATTGGGTAAAGATTTAGCGATGCACATTGCAGCGGCTAAACCAAAATCATTGGACGCTAGCGGCATTGATGCAAGCTTGATTGAAGCTGAGCGCCGTGTTGCGATTGAAAAAGCAAAAGAAGCTGGCAAACCAGAAGCAATGTTAGAGAAAATTGCAGACGGCACTGTGCAAAAATTCTTAAAAGAAGTCACGCTTTTAAGCCAAATTTTTGTTAAAGATGACAAGCTTACAATTGAGCAATTATTGAAATCTAAAGGCGCATCTGTTGCTTCTTTTACAATGTATACCGTAGGTGAAGGCATTGAAAAAGTGGTCGTTGATTACGCTGCGGAAGTTGCCGCAGCTGCTAAAGTTTAAGTTAGACCTAAGTTAAATTTTAAGTTGCTACAAAGAAAAAAGTGGGCTTGGCGTATCGCTGGCTCACTTTTTTTTCGCCAATTTTTAGTTGTTAATTAGTTGTTAAGTTGAAGGTTTTACTACAATAGATGACTTCGAATTTAGGTGAGTCAACTTAAATCCACATAAAAGACTTATAAACCTAGTAAAACAAAATAAACCCGCTAAAACAAACTTAACTAAATGAATTTTATCTATTAATTTTAGTGAAATTTCAGCAAAATCTCCCTAAAAATTTAGTAGAATCATAGGGTTTGTGATTAAATAATCGAAATATTAAAACAGGGTAAACCATGGCAAAACCAGCCTACAAACGTATTTTACTTAAACTTTCTGGCGAAGCCTTAATGGGCGACGATGCGTACGGCATTAATCGTGCGACTATTAATGATATCGTTACTCAAATCAAAGAAATTGTCGATTTGGGCGTGGAAGTAGGTGTGGTGATTGGTGGCGGCAATATTTTCCGTGGCGTAGCGCCTACAGCTGCTGGTATGGACAGAGCGACTGCGGATTACATGGGCATGCTGGCGACTGTGATGAATGCCTTGGCGTTACAAGATGCAATGAAACACATCGGTATTAAAGCGCGCGTACAAAGTGCGTTGAATATTGAGCAAGTTGCAGAACCTTATATTCGTGGCAAAGCAATACGCTATTTAGAAGAAGGCCGTGTAGTAATTTTTGGTGCTGGCACAGGTAATCCATTTTTCACCACAGACACCGCTGCCGCGTTGCGTGGCATGGAAATTAATGCCGAAATCGTGTTAAAAGCCACCAAAGTAGATGGTATTTACACAGATGACCCTAAAAAGAATCCTAACGCGACCCGTTATGAAACAGTTACTTTCGATGAAGCGATTATCAAAGATTTAAAAGTGATGGATGCAACTGCGTTAACCTTATGTCGCGATCAAAAATTACCCATTTCAGTATTCAGTATCTTTAAACCCGGCGCATTAATGCGTGTAGTGATGGGCGAAAATGAAGGCACGCGCGTGGTTGTAGCTTAAAGTTTTATAAAGTAAGTCAAATTAAAAAAAGTAAAGTTGGAGAAGCATATGTTGGAAGATATTAAAAAAACCGCCGATTTAAAAATGCAAAAATCATTAGAATCTCTAAAAAATGATTTAGCAAAAGTGCGTACAGGACGCGCGCATACTGGCTTGCTTGATCATGTAATGGTTGAATATTATGGTTCGATGGTAGCAGTTAACCAAGTGGCGAACGTAAATTTAGGCGATGCGCGCACGATTAACGTACAGCCTTATGAAAAAAATATGATTGGCAAAGTTGAGAAGGCCATTCGTGACTGCGATTTAGGCTTGAATCCTGCGACAAACGGTGATTTGATTCGCGTGCCGATGCCAATGTTGACAGAAGAACGCCGTCGCGATTTGATTAAAATCGTGCGTACAGAAAGCGAAGGCGCAAAAGTGGCGATTCGCAATGTGCGTCGCGATGCCAATGATGCGCTGAAAAAACTATTAAAAGATAAGGAAATCAGTGAGGATGATGAGCGCCGTGCACAAGATGAAGTGCAAAAAATGACGGATAAAGCCGTAATTGAAGTGGATAAATTGTTGCAAGTCAAAGAAACAGATTTGATGGCCGTTTAATTATTAGGCTAATTTAAGGGTTAATCATTGCAGTTTTTTTCCAAATCATTATTAAGTTCTACGCAAACCATTCCTGAATCAGGTGAAATTCCGAATCACATCGCCGTGATTATGGATGGCAATGGTCGATGGGCGCGCAAACGTTTTTTGCCGCGTGTTGCCGGGCATAAGCGTGGTGTAGATGTCGTGCGCGATGTGGTTAAACAATGCGCAATGATGAATGTGAAATTTTTAACACTGTTTGCATTTAGCAGCGAAAATTGGCGCAGACCAGACGATGAAGTGTCATTCTTAATGGGCTTGTTTATGGATGCGCTGAAACGCGAAGTCGTTAAGCTGCATGATAATAATATTCGTTTGATTTTGATAGGCGACCGTAGCCGCTTTAGTGCTGAGTTGATTGCACAAATTGAAGCTTCTGAGCAGTTAACTGCAAATAATACGGGTTTGATTTTAACGATTGCAGCCAATTATGGCGGGCGTTGGGACATTTTGCAGGCGACTAATCACATGGTAAGCGAGTTGCCACAAAAAGCTGGCCAGTTTGACGAGGAAGACTTGTCGCCTTATCTATCGATGCATTACGCGACTGAACCCGATTTGTTTATCCGTACTGGCGGTGAAAAACGCGTGAGTAATTTTCTGTTATGGCAATTGGCTTATACAGAGCTTTATTTTACCGATACGCTGTGGCCTGACTTTGACGCTAAAGCTTTTAATGCCGCTATTCAATTTTACCAGCAACGAGAACGTCGCTTTGGCCGAACCAGTGAGCAACTCACTGGTGTGAATTAGTTTAATCATGCTTAAAACTCGCATCATTACCGCTGGCCTGTTGGTTGCGGCTTTTATTCCTGCGCTTTTCATGCTAAGTAATACGCTGTGGGCTTATTGCATGCTGGCTATCTCTTTGCTGGCATTACAAGAGTGGGGCGCGATGATTAAGCTTTCTGTAATACAAAATAGTGTGTATTTGGTGGTTGCTGGGCTTGCTGGAATCCTTGTCGTCTGGTTGATGACGCAATATGGTTTCCATTTATTCTTTTTTAAATCGCTGATTGTATTTTTTATAACTGCACTATTTTGGCTACTTATCGTGCCATTTTGGTTTAAAAGCAGATATTTAGTCAGTAATAAATGCGTAATGGCATTACTAGGCTTATTATTAATCACGTCACTTTGGTTGGCCTTAATTTGCGCTAAGGGCGCAGACCCTGCTTTATTATTAGTCTTGTTAGCAACGATTTGGATTGCGGACAGCGCAGCTTATTTTGCTGGTAAAAACTTTGGAAAACACAAATTAGCACCAAATATTAGCCCAGGCAAAACATGGGAAGGTGTATTTGGGGCTTTGGTTGCGGTAACTGTATTTGGTGCGATTTTATATTTCGGTTTTGACTTTAAAGAATGGGCAGTTTTCCCAGCATTATGGACCATTACAATGTTAGGTGTTGCTGGCGATTTATTTGAATCCATGATAAAACGTCAAGCTATGATTAAAGATAGCGGCAGTTTGTTGCCAGGACACGGCGGAATTTTGGATCGCATTGATGGCATTATTCCCAGTTTGCCTATCGCTATCTTAATGATTTATTTGTTCCACTATTTTAATAATTCAGTAGTTTAATAATTCACTAATTTAAAAATTTAACAGTTTAATTCGGCTACCTAAATTGCAAAACCAATCCATTCAAAATCATGCTCTACAAAATGTGACTATATTAGGCAGCACAGGCACGATTGGTTTGCAAACTTTAGATGTAATTGCGCGCCATGCTGATCAATATCAAGTATATGCATTGGCGGCGAATTCAAGTGTAGATGCCATTTTTAATCAATGTGTTCAATTTAAACCAAAGTTTGCAGTATTACTAAATGAAAAATCCGCGCTAGATTTACGTGCTAAATTAAAAGTGATTAACAGTAAAACGGAAGTCATTTTTGGTATGGCAGGATTAGAGCAAATTTCCAGCGATGACGCAGTGGATATAGTGATGGCGGCGATTGTCGGCGCGGCTGGACTCAAGCCTGCAATGGCTGCAGCACATGCAGGTAAACGCATTTTGCTGGCTAATAAAGAAACATTAGTGATGGCTGGCAGCTTATTTATGCAGGCGGTTAAAGCGGGCGGCGCAACCTTACTGCCGATTGATAGTGAGCATAACGCCATATTTCAAGTGATGCCACCACAGCAGTTGAGCCATCTGAGTGATGGCGGTGTGCGAAAAATCATCTTAACCGCATCTGGCGGACCATTTAGACAATATTCACCGGCACAATTAGCTGCGGTTAGACCTGCGCAAGCTCTTAAGCATCCCAATTGGGTGATGGGCGCAAAAATTACCATTGACTCTGCAACCTTGATGAATAAAGGTTTAGAAGTGATTGAGGCGCATTGGCTTTTTAATGCGAAGCCTGAACAAATCGAGGTGGTCGTACATCCGCAAAGTGTGATTCATTCGATGGTGGAATATATCGACGGAAGTGTGTTGGCGCAATTGGGCAATCCCGATATGCGTACGCCAATTGCTTATGCGCTAGGGTATCCGAACCGTATTGCATCTGGCGTGGCTTCACTTAACCTGTTGGAAATCGCAAAATTAGAATTTGAAGCACCTGATACTAAGCGCTTTCCATGTTTGCAGTTGGCTTATGATGCCTTGCAACTGGGCGGCACAGCGCCAGCGATATTGAATGCTGTGAATGAAGTAGCGGTGGCGGCATTTTTAAATAATGAAATCGATTTTTTAGCGATTGCGGGCTTAATTGAAAAAGCATTGACGCATATTCATTCAGAGCCAGTGTCATCATTAGCGCAGTTGATCGAAGTTGATAATGCAGCGAGACGATTTGCACAAGCCGAAATAACAAAAAACAGTTTTGCAAAAGTCGTGCATAAACAGGTGTTAAGCGCATGATGACTTTTTTAGCATTTATCGTGACGATAGGATTGTTAGTCACGATTCACGAATATGGTCACTTTCAAGTCGCGCGCTGGTGCAATGTTAAAGTACTGCGTTTTTCTATTGGTTTCGGCAAACCTTTATGGAAAAAAACCTTTGGTAAAGATAATACCGAATTTGTTTTAGCGGCAATTCCTTTAGGTGGTTTCGTCAAAATGCTGGATGAACGCGAATTAAAAGTCGAGCGTGAACAAAATTCAGATTTAATGTCAGTTAACTATTCAGAAGCAGAATTACAGCGCGCATTTAATCGTCAACATGTTTGGAAGCGCATCGCAATCGTCTCTGCTGGTCCAATTGCAAATCTGTTATTAGCGATATTTTTATATTGGTTATTGTTTATGCAAGGCGTAACAGGCATGCGCCCAGTGGTCGGTGATGTGGTGAAAAACAGTTTAGCTGCATCTGCAAGCTTAAAAAGTGGTGAAGTTATTCAGGCTATCGCAGGCACTCCGATTAAAACTTGGACAGATGCGCGTTGGATCTTACTCGAACAATCGCTAGAAAATAAAACGGTGCAGATTGAGGCGTTAACTAGCGACAACGAGTTACACGTTCACACACTTAGTTTTGCTGGAATTGATAGCGACCCAGAAGTGGATATTCTAGAAAAAGTGGGCTTAGGCATGTTTAAGCCGAATATTCCTGCAGTAATCGGCGAAATTCTACCCAATAGTGCCGCAGCAAAAGCTGACTTTAAAGCCAATGATAAGATATTAAGCATTAACGGTGTCAATATGCAGGATTGGGAAAAAGTAGTGGCGACAGTCAAAACAAGCCCGAATAAATCTTTGCAAGTAAAGATTGAGCGCGGACAAGAATTGCGCACAATCGCGGTTATACCTGAACAAGTAACAGAAAATAATCAAGCGATTGGCCGACTGGGCGCTAGTGTTAAATTGGATCAAAAAACACTTGATGAATTTTTGATTAAAACTGAATACTCACCTGTACAAAGCTTGCAAAAAGCTATTTTTAAAACCTGGGATACCGCCACATTCAGTTTGAAGATGCTTGGCAAGATGATTACTGGTCAAGTTTCGATTAAAGGTATTAGCGGGCCTGTGACCATTGCGACCTTTGCGGGTGAAAGCGCAAATCTTGGGCTGAGCACCTTTCTGAGCTTTCTGGCATTGGTCAGCATCAGCATTGGCGTGCTTAACCTTTTGCCAATTCCTGTGTTAGATGGTGGTCATTTGATGTATTATATCGTTGAAATATTAAAGGGCTCGCCAGTGTCAGATCAAACAATGCTGGTTGGGCAAAAAATAGGATTTGTGTTATTGGGGTTGTTGATGACCATTGCCATATTTAACGACTTCAGCCGCCTTTTTACGACCATTTAATTTTTACTACAATTTAATTCGGGTTAATCATTTGTTTAAAATCCGCTATATCCCAGCCATTGTTTTCGCACTCTTTAGCCAGCATGTTTTGGCGCTTGAGCCTTTTGTCGTAAAAGATATTCGCGTAGAAGGTTTGCAGCGTACTGAAGCCGGTACTATCTTTAATTACTTGCCTGTTCAAGTGGGCGATGTGATGAGCGATGAAAAAGCCACGCAGGCGATTAAGTCTCTTTATAACACTGGTTTTTTTAAAGATGTACGTATTGAAGCAGAAGGTGATGTACTAGTTGTTACCGTACAAGAGCGTTCTGCCATTTCTAAAATTGAATTCTCGGGTAATAAGTCATTTCCTTCAGACAAAATGACTGAAGGTCTTAAACAAATCGGTATTTCTGAAGGACTTATTTTTGATAAGTCGCAACTAGACCGCGCTGAACAAGAAATTAAACGCCAATATTTATCACAAGGTAAATATAGTGCTACAGTTAAAGCCGTTGTTAGCCCGCAAGAGCGTAACCGCGTAGCAGTTAAGTTTGAGATTGAAGAAGGTGTTGTTGCGAAAATCCGTGATATTAATATTGTTGGTAACAATGTGTTTACCACTGAAGATTTGCGAGCCGAATTTTTGCTGACAACGCCTAATTGGATGAGTTGGTGGAATAAAGACGATCAGTATTCTAAACAAAAGCTTACCGCTGATTTAGAAACCTTGAAGTCGTTCTATATGAATAAAGGCTACTTGGAGTTTTCTATCGACTCTACTCAAGTGTCAATTTCTCCTGATAAGCAGGATATTTACATCACGGTTAATATTACCGAAGGTGAGAAATATACCATTAGCGATGTGAAACTGGCGGGTGAGTTACAAGTACCAGAAGCAGAGCTTAAGCCACTGATTAAAATAGCAAAAGATGATACGTTTAATCGTCAGTTAATCACTGAATCAAGCAAATCCATTAGTGATCGTTTAAGTAATGAAGGTTATGCGTTTTCTAATGTGAACGCGATTCCTGAAATCGATAAAGTCAATCACACTGCTGCATTTACGTTTTTTGTCGACCCAGGCAAGCGTGTTTATGTGCGCCGCATTAACTTAACAGGTAACACGCGTACACGGGATTCTGTATTGCGCCGTGAAATGCGCCAGTTAGAATCAGCTTGGTATGCGGGCGATAAGATTGACCGTTCTAAAGTCCGTTTAGATCGTTTACAGTATTTTGATACCGTAGATATTGAAACGCCTGCAGTACCTGGCAGTAGCGATCAAGTAGACCTTAATATTAATGTTACTGAAAAATCCACAGGTAGTGTGCAATTTGGTGCAGGCTTATCTAGTAATGAAGGTGTTGTTTTAGGTGTTACTGTCAATCAACAAAACTTCTTAGGTACGGGCAATCGTGTTTCTGCACAAATCAATACTGGTAAAGTAAATACAACTTATTCACTTTCTTATACAGACCCTTACTTTACGCCAGATGGTGTTAGTCGCGGCTTTGACATTTACAGGCGTGACGTGAATACACGCTCATTGGATATTGGTACGTACAACAGCTCTTCATATGGTGCTGGTGTACGTTTTGGTCTACCTTTGGGCGAAAAAGATTTCTTCAGCGCAGGCCTTACAGCTGATATTACCAAGATTGAGTTGTCCGATAATAGTCCTAAGCAATATTTAGATTTCTGTAGCAATACTAGTGGTTGTAATAGTAACTCGTTGCAATTAGCATTAGGTTGGACGCACGATTCGCGTGATAACACCTTGTTCCCTAACAAAGGTGTTCTGCAAAGATTAACTGCAGAAACCACCATTCCAGGTTTGGATTTGCAATATTACAAGCTGGAATATAAACATGCGTGGTACAAAGATGTATTTAAAGATGTAACGGTGATGTTAAATGGCGAATTAGGCTATGCAGATAGCTATGGCGGCAAACAGTATCCATTCTTTAAAAACTTCTATGTGGGTGGTGTTAACTCTGTACGTGGTTTTGACAACGGTGCAATCGGCCCACGCGATTTTGATCCAACAACTGGTCAAGATTTTGCAGTGGGCGGTACGCGCAGAATAGTAGGTAATGCTGAAGTATTTATTCCTGTGCCATTGATTAAAAACTCATCACAATTTCGCTTAAGCGCGTTTGTAGATGCGGGTAATGTTTATGCGGACAGTGAAAAGTTAACTCTGGGTACGTTAAGATATTCAACCGGTGTCGGTATTAGCTGGTTCTCACCATTTGGACCACTTAAATTGGTGCTTGCAAAACCATTGAATGCAAAAGATGGCGATCAGACTCAAACATTGCAGTTCCAATTGGGCCAACAATTTTAATAGCAAAACTTAATCGTTAAATAGGATTAATAGTAGAATAGGATCATGAATATTTTAATTCATGATGTGAGGAGATTTGAATTGAAGCAAAAGTTAAAAACTTTAATATCTGCTAGTTTATTTACTTTAGTAGCCAGTATCAGCACAAGCTTGGTAGCTGCAGAGCTTAAAGTTGGTTATGTGCAAGTAGATAAAATCTTGCAAGAGGCACCACAAACTGCAGAAAGTGGCAAAAAACTGGAGCGAGAGTTTAGTCCACGCTCACAAGAGCTTGAACGCACACAAAAACAAATTCGTGATATTGAGACTGCTCTGGACAAAGAGGGCGTAACGCTGTCTGAAACTGAACGTCGTAACAAAGAGCGCGATGTTTCTAATCTTAAAGTTGAGTTTCAACGTAAACAACGTGAATTGCGTGAAGATATCAATTTACGTAAAAATGAAGAGCTTTCAGTTTTACAGGATCGTATAAATAAAGCTGTGCAAACCGTTTCTGAAACCGATGGTTATGATTTGGTCGTTTATGGCGGTGTAGCCTACGCGAGCAAAAAAATTGATATTACTGATAAAGTTTTAAAGCTTTTAGGTAAAAAATAAATTAAAAAAGCGTGATTAAGTCTTATCATTGATGCTTTAATGCGCTTTTCCTTAACAAACACTCCTTATGAGCGCCTCTTTATCGCTTCAACAAATCGTTCACCAATTGGGCGGCTTAGTTTCAGGTGACGCTAACACCTTAATCAACCGTGTCGGTTCTCTAGTATTTGCTCAGGCCGGGGCGATTAGTTTTTTTAGCGACACAAAGTATACTGCACAATTAAATAATACCGTCGCAAGTGCTGTTATTATTAAACCTGAACATGCCGCACTGACGCATCTGCCTAAAATTGTCACGGATAATCCTTATGCTTATTTTGCTAAATTATCTCAACTATTAAACCCTCAACACATTGCTATTGCAGGCATACATGCTACGGCAGTGATTGATGCGTCTATTAAGTTACCAGCTGATTGCAGCATCGGTGCAAATGTGGTTCTAGAGGCAAATGTCACGCTTGGTAATCAAGTAACAATCGGAGCAGGTTGCGTTATTGAGCGCAACGCAACAATTAGTGATGGCACCATATTAGAGTCAAATGTCACAATCAAACATGGCTCCTATATTGGCAAAAGTTGCCATTTATTTTCTGGCTGTATTATCGGTAACGATGGTTTTGGCTACGCTGAAGAATCTACATCAGATCATGATAAACACTGGGTAAAAATCCCGCAAATAGGGCGCGTGGTCATTCATGATCATGTGGATATTGGCGCTAACACCACGATTGATCGCGGCGCTATTGATGATACCGTTATTGAAGAGGGCGTTAAACTCGATAATTTAATTCAAATTGCCCATAACTGCCGCATTGGTGCACATACGGTGATTGCCGGTTGTGTGGGTGTGGCTGGCAGCGCAGTTATAGGTAAACACTGTAAAATTGGCGGAGCAGCTATGATATTAGGGCATCTGACCATTACTGATGATGTCACGATTTCACCTGGCAGCATGATTACGCGATCTATTCCTAAAGCGGGAACTTACACTGCATTGATGCCATTTCAAGAACATGATGTTTGGCTTAAAACAGCAGCGAATATTCGCCATTTAAGTCAATTAACAGATAAAATAAAGACCTTAGAAGAAGCGATTAAAAAGTTAACTTCTCAAAGTCAAAAATAGAGAATGATATGGCAGACAACGCAATAAATAAAAACGATACAAATGGTATGGACATTCATGAAATTCTTGATCATTTGCCGCATCGATATCCTTTTGTCTTAATTGATCGTGTTATTTCTATGGAAGTGGGAAAAGAAATTACCGCTTTGAAAAACGTCAGTGTGAATGAGCCATTTTTCCCAGGTCATTTCCCTTATCATCCTGTGATGCCAGGTGTGTTAATTGTAGAGGCAATGGCGCAAGCTGCTGCGATTCTTTCATTTAAAACAATGGGTACTAAACCGACGGATGATTCAGTGTATTATTTTGCTGGTATTGATAGCGCGCGTTTTAAAAAACCGGTTTCCCCAGGCGATCAAATCATTCTTAATGTTAAGATTGATCGTATTTTAAAAGGTATCTGGAAATACACAGGTGTTGCTACAGTTGACGGTACGATTGTAGCGGAAGCGAATATGATGTGTATTTTAAAAGCGATACAAAAGTAACAAGAATCAATTGGTTAAGTTAACAAGTTAAAGTAACTAATTAATTTAAATTTAAGTAACAATAAATCTCTTAGAGCGTAATTTATGTCCGTCAAAATACATCCAACCGCTATTATTGATCCTAAAGCTGAACTGGATTCCAGTGTAACAGTTGGTGCTTATTCTACTATCGGCGCACATGTAAAAGTGGGTGCAGATACACGTATTGCAAGTCATGTCGTACTGCAAGGCCCGACAACTATTGGTAAAAATAATCAGATTTTTCAGTTTTCATCTTTAGGCGAAGCACCACAAGATAAAAAATATCGTGATGAACCAACGACATTGGAAATTGGTGATAACAATACCATTCGTGAATTTTGTACGTTTAATCGCGGCACGATTCAGGATAAAGGCATCACTAAAATTGGCAGTGACAACTGGATAATGGCCTACGTGCATATCGCCCATGATTGCACAATCGGCAATAACACCATATTGGCTAATAACAGTTCACTTGCTGGCCATGTTGATATCCATGATTATGCAATTTTGGGCGGATTTACCTTGATTCACCAATTTTGTAAGGTCGGCGCACATGTGATTACCGCAGTTGGCTCTGTAGTGTTCAAAGATATTCCTCCTTACGTGACGGCAGCTGGTTATGATGCCAAACCGCACGGCATTAATTCAGAAGGATTAAAACGTCGTGGATATAGTCCAGAGAGTATCACCCAAATTAAACGCGCTTATAAAGCCTTATATCGCAATAGTTTAACGCTTGAAGAAGCGAAATTAACCTTAGCTGACATGCAAAAAGATTGTGAAGAAATTGCATTGCTAACTGATTTTCTAAAAATCTCAACGCGCGGCATCGTCCGTTAATCCTACTTAATATGCCAAAAATTGCAATTGTGGCAGGTGAGGCCTCAGGGGATTTGTTGGGGCACCACTTAATGCGTGCGTTAAAAGCAAAACGTAGCGATCTCACTTTTATCGGCATCGCAGGCCCAAAAATGATTAGCGAAGGTGCCAAATCATTATTCCCATTAGAAAAGCTCTCTGTACGTGGTTATGTAGAAGTGCTTATGCATCTTAGGGGCTTACTTAAGCTGCGTAAAAACTTATTAACACAATTATTAACTGAAAAACCTGCCGTTTTTATTGGTATTGACGCGCCTGACTTCAACTTTTGGTTAGAGCGAAAATTCAAAAATAAAGGCATTCCAGCCATTCATTACGTCAGTCCATCCATTTGGGCATGGCGTGGTGGGCGAATGGGTAAAATCAAGCGTGCCGTGTCGCATGTGTTGGCTTTGTTCCCATTTGAACCTGCTTTATATGAAGCGGCTAATGTGCCTGTCACTTATGTCGGTCATCCGCTTGCAGACGAGTTGCCATTAGAGCCTGACCAAAAAGCGGCGCGCGAAACACTGAAGATTAAACAGGATAAGTTGGTAATTGCCATGCTGCCCGGCAGCCGTCAAAGTGAAGTAAAACAACATGCTGCGCTATTTGTCAAAACCGCACATTTGTTAACTCAAAAGCAAACTACCTCTCAAATTTCTAGCGCGCAATTTTCAGGCATACAGTTTTTAGTACCATTAATCACGCGGGAAACACGCGATATTTTTGAGCATGCCATTCACCAAAACTATGTGGAATATCCTGATATGGATATAGATTTACAGTTGCTTTTTGGCCACGCACACGATGCGATGGAAGCGGCAGATATAGTAATTGTAGCTTCAGGCACGGCTACGCTGGAAGCCGCTTTGCTGAAGCGTCCGATGGTGATTACCTATCGCATGCCCGCATTAAGTTGGTGGATTTTGAAGCGTATGCGTTATCAGGCATTTGTCGGTTTGCCGAATATTTTGGCGGGCAAATTCTTAGTGCCAGAATTGTTACAAGATGAAGCAACGCCAGAAAACTTAACGGATGCAACACAGCGATTATTGAGTGATTCAAACTATCTTGCTGAAATCAAACAAGAGTTTACTAAAATACATTTAAGCTTAAAGCAAAATGCAGCTGAAAAAGCCGCTAATGTTATTTTAAGTTATATTAAATAATTGACTGAAAACAGACTTATTTGCGGTGTAGATGAAGCAGGGCGTGGACCACTTGCTGGCGGCGTTTATGCGGCAGCGGTTATTCTGGATATTAATCAACCTATTATTGGTTTGGCTGACTCTAAAAAACTATCCGAAAAAAGACGGGATTTTTTAAGTGCTGAAATTAAATCCAAAGCACTTGCTTGGGCAATCGCAAGCTGTACGCCACAAGAAATCGATGAAATCAATATTCTGCAAGCCAGCTTATTAGCCATGAAACGGGCGATTGAAGCCCTGCAATTGCAGTTCAATATAACGCCAGATATGGGTGAAATATTAGTACAGGTAGATGGCAATAAGTGTCCGAAAATCAACTTGCCCTGCGAGGCGATTATTCAAGGTGACAGCAAAGTACAAGCGATTTCAGCGGCATCTATATTGGCAAAAGTCGCGCGTGATGCAGAATGTTATGCGCTGGATAAAATTCATCCGCAATATGGTTTTGCTCAACATAAAGGCTATCCAACACCTTTTCATGTGCAAATGTTAAGTTTGCATGGCGTATCGCCAATCCATCGCAAAAGTTATGCGCCGGTTAAACTTCGATTAAGCCAGTAATAGAAATACGGTAGGGCGTTTATGTAAGTCTGGCATTGGCGATTGCTTCCAACTGGCAATCGTTTTTGTGGCAATCATTTCAGTACTCAAGCTAATATCACACGCGATACACAGCTTTGTATTCGGATGGCATGTGCTTAAAATAGCTTCCAGCATATGTTGATTGCGATACGGCGTTTCAATAAAAATTTGCGTTTCTTTATGTGTTAAGGAGCGCTTTTCAATTTCTTTCAACTTTAAATTGCGCGCTTGTTTATCTACGGGTAGATAACCCAAAAATGCAAATTGCTGACCATTTAACCCAGAAGCCATCAAGCTTAATAAAATGGAACTTGGGCCAACAAATGGAATGACTTTAATGTTTTTTTGATGCGCAAGTGCTACTAATTTGGCACCAGGATCAGCAATGCCTGGGCAACCTGCATCGCTCATCAAACCGACGTCTTGACCTGCTAACAAAGGTTTTAATAATGCTGAAACCTCTTTGTCATCAGTATGTTCGTTGAGTAAATTCAGTGATAACTCTCGCACCGGTTTAAGCGTTTTGATGGTGCTTAAAAAATGGCGTGCAGATTTTTCACTTTCTACAATAAATACATCCAACTTTTGCACAAAAACCACAACATCAGGCGGCAAAACACTGGCGATATTGTCATCGCCAAGTGTAACGGGAACGAGATAAAGTGTGCCGAGCTTATTCAAAAGAATGCTTTAACATGAATAGTTAACCTGTAAAATTACCAATATTTTATTTGTTTAATATTTAACTTGCGCTCTGTATGTAAGCGTAGCTTTGCCTTCCGCTGGCACTTCAATTTTCCATTCAGCTAAGCGACTACTGGCTTTAGCATGCGGATGACTTTCGCTGATGATTTTCCAATCGCCGTTAATCGGTTCTTGCACCGTTACCGTGACTTTCTCTTTTTTTGCATTTTTAAGGGTTAACTCAAAGGCGCTTTCGTATAATTGATTAGTTTTTGAGGGTTTAGGCAATACTTTAAAGTCTGTTTGTTTTTTATCAGCAGTTACATCAAATGCCTCACCCAATTTTAAGCGCACGGTTTCATTTTTTGGCGTGTGATCGATATTATCTTCACCTACAAATTGTGCGTTACCTTTACTGTCTTTTTTGTACACGCGCAAAATGCCTTTTGGCAGTGGCATGCCTAATTTGCTGGTTTCTTTATTTTCAAATTCAACAAATACGCCCACTTTTAATTTGCTACCAATTTCACCATATTGACCTTGATAATAATAATCTGCACCTGTTAATACCAATTCTTTCTTAACTGGCACGTTGCTGACTGATAACAGTGCAACTTGCTTGGTTTGGTTGTCATTAATGGTGGTTGGACGATCAAGCGAATATAAGTGGTACTCTAATAGCAATTCTTCTGCCATTGGCGCAGCAGCTTCTGCCATCATCATATCGTTTTTGCGCATTTGCATGGCCATTGCACGCGGTGATTGCTGCACACGATTCACATCACCTGCCACCAACTGCAATTTAGCATTGCGATAAGTGGTGCCGCTGGTGTTGGTTAACGTGACCCAGCCAGATAAATCCAATTGATTTTCTTTGTCATTTAACTCAGCAACGTAATCAGCTTTCCAAGCTAGACCGCCAGTCAAATAGCTTAACTCTACGGTTTGGTCACTGACTCCTTTGTTATTAAATTGTGTGACTAATGTAGGTCTGTCGCGCAAATTTGCTGGTACGTCGTCATAAACAATACGATTGGTTGAAACACCTGTTTCAATACGATTGCCTACTTTAAGCACCACGCCATGATTGGCGGATAAAACAGTGGCTTGTTCAACTGTTTCTGTACCAGTTGTTGGATGTACTTTGACCAAACCAACTGTTTTTCCCACATATTTTTCGAGTATTTTTTCGGGCGTCAGTAAATCAAAATCAAAATTTTGCTCTAACAAAGTTAAGCTATCTGGGGCGTTAATACTGCGTAATAAAGCTGTTTCCGGGCTGATTCTGGCACTTACATCGCGTAGTGCAAGTACATTTAAGCCAGTTTTTAATTTCACTTTACGCGTATCTTTTACCAGTGCTAAATCACCGTTGTAAATGGTGACGGCAACGCTTTGTTGATCGTTCAACGTACTTGGCGTTTCATCTGAAATATTGGCTAAATTGTTATCCAAGGCAAATGCTCCCATTGATAAAATACTGGTGATGGCTAAAACAATAGAACGGCGTTTAAACATATTAATCTCCCAAATGATGATGGATTGCAGATGACATTGCTTTGGTCAAATGGCTAACGTCTGTCGTTAAATTACGCTGACACCTTCATTATTGAGCATAGTGATCAGCTTGATTAAAGGTAGGCCAATCAATGCATTTGGGTCATCGCCCACCATGCGCTCAATTAGCGCAACGCCTAAACCTTCCGATTTCGCGCTACCAGCGCAATGATACGGCTGTTCTTTGGCTAAATAATTTTCAATTTGTGCATCGGTTAACTCTCTAAAACGCACCAAATAAGGCACGACTTCAGCTTGCATATTGCCAGTGGCGGCATTGAATAAACAAAGTGCACTATGAAAAGTCACTTCACGGCCACGCATCATTTTTAACTGTTTGGTCGCATTTGTGTGGTTAAGTGGTTTGCCTAATTGCTCACCATCTAAAGTAGCAACTTGATCGCAACCGATGATTAATGCGTGCGGATATTCGCTACCAATTTTTCTGGCTTTATCTTGCGCAAGCCTTAAAGCTGTTTCATATGGCTTTTCATTGTCTAAAACAGCCTCATCTACATTCGGTGAAATACAACTGAAAGGTATCTGTAGCTTTTGCAGCAGTTCGCGCCTGAAAATGGAAGATGAGGCTAAAATAAGTATTTGTTTCATAGGCTTTAATTTAAGACTTTAATTTAAGAATGTATTTTATCTTTTTAAAAAAACTAAAGCCGATAGTATGTTAACTATCGGCTTTAAAATGGTTAACACGCTATATTATTCAGGTTGAATTTCAAGTAATGACTCATCTGGCGTTACTGTGTCGCCTTTCGTGACATGCACTGCAACCACAGTACCTGTTTTAGAAGCTTGAATCTCATTTTCCATTTTCATCGCCTCAATCACTAAAACACCATCGCCTGCTTTTACTTTATCGCCAACCGCTACTTTTACAGCCACAATCGTTCCTGGCATAGCAGTTGTTACGCAACCAGCATGGTGTGGGCGAGGGCGGCCGTTCGCGGTTTTTGAGCCCGCTTTTTTCTTATCTACACTTTTTGCGCCATTACTGGTTGCACCGTTACTGGAAACTTCAATTTCACTTAGAGTTTCAACAATCACTTCTTCTGCAATGCCATCTACTGAAACATAGAATGGGCGTAAATCCTCACCTTCGTGGCCGCTACCAGTCAGTTTGATATGGAAAGTTTCACCATGTAGCGTTACGTTAAATTCGTTAGGCGCAAAGCGTGAAGCGCTTGTGTGAGCAGCTTCTTTGGTTAATAAAGCCTCTGGTTTTAAACTGCCGGCATTACGTTCTTGCAAAAATGTTTTGCCAATATCTGGAAACATGGCGTAAGTTAAAACATCTTCTTCATTTTTTGCAATGCGATCAGATTCCGCCTGCAACTTAACCATTTCAGGCTCTAATAAATCAGCAGGGCGGCAAGTAATCACTTTTGCATCGCCAACCGCTTGTTGTTTCACCGCTTCATTTACTGGCGCTGGAGATTGTCCATATTGGCCAAGTAAATAGTTTTTTACTTCATTGGTGACAGACTTATAACGCGAACCCGTCATCACATTTAATACAGCTTGCGTGCCAACGATTTGCGATGTTGGCGTGACTAATGGCGGATAACCCAAATCCTCACGTACGCGAGGAATTTCGGCTAACACTTCATCTATGCGGTCTAACGCGCCTTGTTCTTTAAGCTGGTTTGATAGATTGGAAATCATGCCGCCTGGTACTTGGTTGACTAAAACGCGTGTATCGACGCCAGTAAAATCACTTTCAAATTGCCAGTATTTTTTACGTGTCTCGCGGAAATAAGCGGTGATTTCTTGAAGTTTACCCAAGTCTATACCGGTGTCATATTCAGTGCCAGCCAACGCTGCGACCATACTTTCCGTACTTGGATGACTTGCACCTTCTGCAAAAGATGAATTACAGGTGTCAATAATATCAGCGCCGTTTTCAATGCCTTTTAGTAACACCATGCTAGCCAAGCCAGAAGTGGCATGACTATGCACATGAATAGGCAAACTTACCGCAGCTTTAAGCGCTTTCACTAGATCAGCAGCGACTTGTGGCGTTAACAAACCCGCCATATCCTTGATGCCGATACTATCTGAACCCATACTTTCCAGCTCTTTTGCCATCGCAACAAAATAAGCAATATCGTGGACTGGGCTGGTGGTATATGAAAGCGTGCCGATAGCATGTTTTTTAACTTTTTTAACGGCATTAATCGCTTCACGCAAATTACGCGTGTCATTCATCGCATCAAAAATACGGAATACATCGACACCATTGTCAGCAGATTTTTGCACAAATGCATGCACGACATCATCAGAATAGTGGCGATAACCCAGTAGATTCTGACCACGTAATAACATGTTGATTTGGCTGTTTGGCAAGGCTTTACGCAACTTGGTTAAGCGTTGCCATGGATCTTCTTTTAAATAACGCACACAGGCGTCAAATGTGGCGCCGCCCCAAGCTTCCAGCGACCAAAAACCAATCGCATCTAGCTGACTGCAAATCGGTAGCATATCTTCAGTGCGCAAGCGTGTGGCAATCATCGATTGGTGACCATCACGTAAAACGAGTTCGGTAAGTTGTATTTTGCTCATAATCAATCGTCTTCTATTAAATACTTTTTTTAAATGCCTTCATGTGCCGCAATCGCTGCAGAAATAGCGGCAGCAATCAATTCTGGCGGCAATTCGGTTGCGTAATTAGTCAGCTCTGGGTGTGTTTCTACAAAGCTGGTATTAAATTGTGCATTCTTAAAATCAGGGTGCTTCATAATTTCTTGATAATAAGGAATGGTCGTTTTAACGCCATAAACTACCATATCGCCCAAAGCACGGCGACCTCGTTCTACAACGCCTTCCCAATCCAATGCCCAAACCGTTAATTTGGCGCACATAGAATCGTAATAAGGCGGAATGACGTAACCCGTATAAATCGCTGCATCCATTCGCACGCCTGGTCCGCCAGGTGAGTAGTAACGCGTGATTTTGCCGAAACTAGGTAAGAAATCATTTTTAGGATCTTCGGCATTAATGCGATATTCCATCGCAAAACCGCGGAAGCTAATTTGAGATTGTTTGTACTGTAGCGGCAAACCAAAGGCAATGCGAATTTGCTCTTGCACGATATCGACACCAGTAATCGCTTCAGTCACGGTGTGCTCTACTTGCAGACGTGTATTCATTTCCATGAAGTAAAAATGATTATCTGAATCCAGCAAAAACTCCACTGTGCCTGCATTTTCATAGCCAACAGCTTTGGCCGCTTTTACAGCTAATCCACCAATATAATCACGTTGCGCCTGACTTAACTGAGGTGAGGGCGCGATTTCGATCAATTTTTGATTGCGTCGCTGAATAGAGCAATCGCGCTCAAATAGGTGAATCACATTGCCACGGCTATCTGCCAATACCTGTACTTCAATATGGCGCGGTGCGACAACACATTTTTCTAAAAACACTTCTGGTTTACCAAAGGCTTTACTGGCTTCACTAATTACGCGGTCGTAATTGCCCAATAGTTCTTTTTCGGAATCACAACGTCTAATGCCACGACCGCCACCGCCGTTAGTGGCTTTTAACATCACTGGATAGCCAATTTTACTAGCTAACTTGACTGCTTCATCTAAATTTTCAAGGTTACCATTACTACCTGGCGTACATGGAATGCCAGCTTTAGTCATTGCATTACGCGCTTGGATTTTATCGCCCATTTGACGGATAACTGCAGAAGTAGGCCCAATAAATTTAATGCCTCGGCGCGCGCAGATTTCTGCTAACTCTGGATTTTCTGATAAAAATCCATAGCCAGGATGCAAGGCATCACAGCCAGCAGCGACCGCCACGTTGACGATATTATGCGCGTTTAAATAGCCAGCAACCGGATCGGTGCCGATGTTATAAGCCTCATCAGCTTTTTTTACATGCAAGGCATGGCGATCAGCCTCAGCATAAATAGCGACAGATTTAATGCCCATTTCGGAGCAAGCGCGTACAATACGCACTGCAATTTCACCCCGATTAGCAACAAGAATTTTTTTGTCTCGAAAGCCACTTTCTGGCCTTCCTTCAGGGTTTTAAAACCATTCATCTGGATGGACGAGAAGTGGGCGAACAGATCTTCACCGCC
>Ga0123388_1061846_pt1 | contig 37123 bp, 33 predicted proteins | sample T0HHNO3metaT_FD_89916 | JGI IMG/M metagenome (GOLD analysis project Ga0123388, IMG submission 89916) | Methane-oxidizing artificial microbial communities from Washington, USA to study methane cycling - T0-HHNO3 metaT (Metagenome... | ecosystem: Engineered > Modeled > Simulated communities...
CGCCTCCATTATCTACAGCAATAGCTTTTAAATGACCAAATGCATCGCGGATAAAATCGATTACAGCAGATTCCGTAGAGAGTGTTTTTGCACCTTCATTGGAGAGAATGATTGCTACAGCATCAAATATTACTGAAGGTGTTCCAGCAAGCTGTCCATCAACTGCGTGAATAGAGCCATCACTTAATTTTGCACCGCCAATTTTTGGCCCAACCACTTTGACACTTGCACCAGCCTTGATTACAGCCTTTTTGATACTATTAATCACAGTTGCATCTGAGCCATCTGCAACAAGAATGCCGATTAAACGTCCTTGCAAGGTGTTTTTCATTTTTCCGATAGTTTGCAATGCTGGTGATGCTGGCATTTCTTGTACTTTTGCAGCAGCTTTTGGTGCGTTTGGCATCTTATCCAATCCCAATCCTTTAGCTACTCTATTCGCTAGGTCTTCTGATATATGCAGTAAATGCGCAACCATTGCCACTCTAATGTGTAAATGTTCCACTTTAGATAGCTCAAACACTAATGCGGACGCAATGTGCGCCTGCTCATAGCTTGTCTGGCTAATAAAAAACTGTCGTGCTTGAGAGTAATGATCTGCGAAGCTTTCTGCCCTGACTCTGCCTTTATCTCCAGACTCGTTAACAACCGCGCTATGAAAGCCTTTTGGTGACTCACGTGGAGAGTCTGTAGATAAGGAGTTAGGTTCGTAAGCAACTCTGCCAGTTGGCTGGTCCATCTGCATATGGCCATCACGTTGATGGTTGGCAAAAGGACATTTTGGCGCATTAATTGGTATCTGGTGGAAATTAGCTGAACCCAAACGGGATAGCTGAGTATCTAAATAAGAGAATAAGCGACCTTGTAAAAGCGGGTCGTTGCTGAAATCAATGCCTGGTACAACATGTGATGGGCAAAATGCGACTTGTTCTGTTTCTGCGAAGAAATTATTTGGCCAGCGATCAAGTACCATACGGCCAATCACTTTCAGCGGAACAAGCTCTTCTGGAATTAGTTTAGTAGCATCTAGATGATCAAATGGGAATTTATCCGCTTCTTCTTGGGTGAAAAGTTGCACGGCAAATTCCCATTCTGGAAAATCACCCGCTTCAATCGCTTCAAACATTTCACGCCGCAAGAAATCTGGGTCAGCACCAGCTATTTTAACCGCTTCATCCCATATCGTAGATTGAAGGCCTAGTTTTGGGCGCCAGTGGAATTTTACAAAAGTAGAGTCGCCACTTTCATTAATCAAGCGGAAGCTATGTACACCAAAGCCTTCAATCATGCGTAATGAACGTGGAATTGTGCGGTCGGACATGATCCACATCACCATATGCATGGATTCGGGCGTGAGCGAGATAAAGTCCCAAAAAGTATCATGCGCAGTAGCAGATTGTGGAAAACCACGATCTGGCTCCATTTTTACAGCGTGCACTAAATCAGGAAATTTGATTGCATCCTGAATAAAGAAAACTGGAATATTGTTACCCACTAAATCCCAATTACCCTCTTGCGTAAAAAATTTAATAGCAAAACCGCGTACGTCACGTGGCGTATCAACAGAGCCAGAGCCGCCAGCAACAGTTGAGATGCGTGTAAAAAGTGGCGTCTTTGTACCAACTTCCGTCAGTATTTTTGCGGTTGTGTATTTTTGTAACGAGGTTGTTAACTCAAAGTATCCATGAACACCAGTTCCGCGCGCATGAACGATACGCTCAGGGATACGTTCATGATCAAAGTGTGTGATTTTTTCTCGTAAGATGAAATCTTCTAATAACGTTGGGCCGCGAGGATTGGCTTTAAGCGAATTTTGATTATCAGAAATCCCTACTCCTTGATTAGTCGTCAATAAGGAATGATCGCCACTAGCGAGCTGATGAACCTCTCCACCATTTCCTAAATGAGTATTGCTGGAAGATGCTTTGTCTTTATTGCTTACTGACTTTTCGTTGCTCATAGAATCACCCTAAAAATGAAACTTACATTTTAAAAAGTAAACAGTTGGTATTAAGCTTTCTCAGCAATCAACTCTTGCTTACGAGCCGTGATTTTTTCGCCCAATTCCACCATATCCAGATTTGTCGCCTTCGCTTTCGGAAACATCTCGTTTTGCTCTTCTTTCACATGATGCTTCACATATTCACAAAGCACCTTTACTTTGGCGTCGTACATTTCTCCATCCGGCTCTTTGCCTTCAATTTGTGCAATAAGCGTTTTCAAGCTCGCATGCTCTACTGTCGCTTCAGGAACAAGCTCGTGATCTTTTAATGCCTTTTTAACCGCAGGATAAAAAATCTCCTCTTCTACTTGCGCATGAATACTCAACTCCATACAGATTTGAGCCACTAATTTCTTCCTCATGGCCTTTGTGGATGCTTTTTCATATTCATCAAACAGCTTGCTAACAAGTCTATGATCAGCAATGAGTAGTTTGATAGCTTCCTGAGATTTGATTGGAGCAATAAATTTCCCAGTCTTACCTTGTTCAGTTTTCATCGCACACTTTCCTTTTAGGAATACTCCATTTAATGAACGAATAGAGCGATTAAGATAATGAGTGGAATAGGCACACCAAGAAAAAATAATAATAATGAACGCATAATAGTCTCCAGAATGAATAGAAGGGATTAGTTAAATACGATTAAACATCACGCTCTCGACCACCCCAGGTAGCCGCAAGGCTTGCTGAAAACGCTCCCATCAGCAGTGAAACAAACAACCACAATGTTGCGTAGATAGTCGCTTTACGTGCTTTTTCGGCTGCCTCTTTCGCGGCTACTTCAGCATCCGCTTTCTGTTTCTGTAAGTTGTTATAAATATCATCGACGCGTTTTTCAGCCTCTTGCTGAGTCAAACCGGTATTCTTTAAAATTAGTTGGCCGATATAAGACATATCTGCTGCTGGCAATGTTTTTGCATCCATTGAATGAACAAAGATTCGTGTCACTTCTGATACTAGGGTTGTTTTTTGAGGCGTGCCAGTTGTGGCACTATCTTCTGTAGATGACTCAATGGGCATATGCATATTTGGTCGAAACAGAGCGTCAACAAAATATCCTAGCCCCTCAGTGCCTGACTGTATTCCATGATCAGAATTGCCAGATTCACCCGAAGCAACACCTGTCACAGTGGCAGCTACTGCTCCGCCAGCCAAACTGGCTGCGGCCTGTGTACCGCCACTAACAATGGTTCCGATTGCAGATGTAAGTAAGGCGGCAGTAGCAAGTGATGCAACAGCCCAAGATAGAAAACCATGTGCTGTATCGCGGAAATAGACTTCATCCGCATGCGCGCCAGCCCATTTTGCTCTTAGCCTTCCCGCTAGATAACCACCCATACCAGCTGCAAGAATTTGAGTAACCGTCAGCCAAACAATGGTAGAGATTCCAAATGCACCCGCACTAACACCTTTTTGCGCCCAGGGTGAAACAGATGACAGACCCAAACCCGCGCCCAAGAGTAAGAGGATTAACGATAATGCGGCAGCTGCTGTGGCTCCTGCCAATATCGCACCCCAAGAAACGGCACTAGCATTTAACGGGCTCTTATAATAATTTTCGGCTGAAGGTTCGCCAAGAACTAATTCTTCTGAGTATGTTTCATTGGATAGTGCCACAATTAACCTCCATTAAAGGGTGAATTTATGGATTGAGTATTGCACTATTTACTTCATGACTTTGTTAGTTAGCTAACATAATATTGGAATAAATCCAAAACTTGAGTCATGGTTAGGTATTACTCAAAACTTACATAGGACATATCAAGCAAGCCTATCCAGTGGAAAACTGACATCAATTGATAAGCAATTAAGATGCAGTCCTTGATATAAGGTGGTATAAATCAACCCTAATAATAGCTCATCTGTGACGTACTTTAATGCGTAATTCAACTTAAACGTTGAATGTCCGTTATGGGCCGAACTGCTTAATAATTGTTGCATTTGCTCGGCTTTAAAATAAGTTGTGCATTTAGCAATATGTAACTCTAATCATGAAAGTTATAATCATTACAAAAAAAGTGATATTAATATGATTAACGTTGTTTGTTTTTGTGGCTTCCTTATATTGGCCATTATTCATTTGTACTTTAGTCTCGTACAAAGAACCATCCTCCAAATTAGTAGATCTGGTGATTTGCCAGTCTTAACCGGTGCGTTGATGACGCCAAGCTATTTTGTCATCGCGCTACCGTTGACCATTATCAAATGGGGCATTCTTATTTACTGGGCATGGAAAGGATCAGCGGCGTTGGCGTTATTATTTCTTGCCATATTTTATTTGGCCAATGCTATGTTGCCAATTCCAGCAAAACTTACGCTTCCTCCTATCAGAACACAAATAGAACGAATAAAAGCGCGGGATAAAGAAACAGGAGAAATTTTAAGAGATGCGACCAATATTTGGGAAATGCGTGGTCGGCGTTTCTAAAAGCACCTTATATTTTTTATTTATTAATTAAAGAAGATTTTTTAAGCACAATCGATTTCGGTTCATTAATAACTAGCAGTAACTCATTTATTAATTTTGTTTTTTAGAGTTCTCTGCGGAGTGTCACGTTCAAGAAATAGTTAGAGAGATGCATTATTTTTAATATTTCACAGTTCACTCATCTATCATTCGCGATTGTCCTCGAATATAATTTCTCGTAAACCAGCTTTAGATATTTGCAACTAATTTCCCAATTGTGTTTCGTATATAAAGTATTAAACATAAGTATCAGGAAAAAGATGCAACAACCGGCCACTCCCCCTAATGAAAAAATTCGAATTGATACATTAGTGTCACTGGGTATCCTTGACTCTTCGCCGCAAGAACGCTTTGACCGAATAACACGACTAGCTAAAAGAATGTTTAGAGTGCCTGTAGCGCTTATCTCTTTGATAGATACAGATCGCCAGTGGTTTTTATCGTCACTTGGTTTGGATGTCAAAGAAACTTCTAGGGACATTTCTTTCTGTGGACATGCAATTTTAGGTGATGAGGTATTTATTGTATTAGACACAGTACTTGATCCAAGGTTTGTTGGTAATCCACTTGTTACAGGCTCTCCTAACATTCGTTTTTATGCGGGATGTCCGATTAGTGCCCCAAACGGAAGTAAATTAGGAACGATTTGCTTAATTGATCAATCACCGAGAGACTTTAGTGATGAGGATGCAGAGCTGCTACGCGATCTAGCTCGTATGGTAGAACAGGAAGTCGTCGCAATTCAATTGGCTACAATAGACGAATTAACAATGATTTCTAATAAGCGCGGGTTTGAATCACTCTCGAAGCGCGCACTATCACTGTGTAACAGAATGGGATTCTCAGCATCTTTAATGTTTATTGATCTTGATAAATTTAAATCTATCAATGATAAATATGGTCATGCCGAGGGTGATCATGCGCTTCGTGAGTTTAGTCACCTATTAAGAGAAACATTTCGAGATTTCGATGTAATTGGCCGTATTGGTGGTGATGAGTTTGCCGTACTACAAACGAAATGTTCGGCAGAAGAATGCAAAAAAAGCTTGGAACGTTTGCAACAAAATGTTTTAGATTACAACAGAAAATCAAACAGAGGATATGACATTGAGTTTAGTATTGGTTCTGTAGAGTACGACAATCAAAAACATGAGTCAATCAACAATATGGTTGCCGATGCAGACAGCTTAATGTACAAACATAAAAAGCTTAGATAAACTTTTTGTACACTTGATAGAGTATTTTCTGGCAAATCAAGTTTGAAGTAGAAGGAACACTGACTGGCGCGATGTCTTGCAATTGCTCTTTCTGTCAACGTAAAGGCTCACTCATGTGGTTCGTCCCGCGAGATAATCTTAGACTACTGCACACCAGAAGAGAACGCCAGCACCTACGAGTTTAATGACATACAGGAAATTTATTAGAAATCTTAGGCTTTCAGATACATAATTGGGAGTTGCGTCCTACTGTTAATCCGTGTGTCCCTGGTTCGAGCCCAGGTTGAGGAGCCAAATATTAAGCCTCTGACAGAGATGTTGGCGGTTTTTTTCGCTCTGCAATTCTTATTCCGCTCTGCAAAAATTACTTGAAGAAATAAAGCTCTTATTGATAGCGAACATATATCGACTAAAAATCGATAATGAATTGTGAGCCACCATTAGGTGGCTTTTTTTGTTAACATTTAAGTTGTAAATCTAATTACTTTAATGAAGACTTAATCAAAGACTGCAACGCATTTCTTAATAAATGTAGTTTTAGTGCGGCGATGCCCAACTGTATAACGATTATTAATAATCAATATTCAAAGTATTCTAATCTAAATTAAAAAAACATCTGAGGTATGAATGCAGAAAACTGTTCTGTTTGTAGTGGTATTTCTTCTCACTTTTCAAAGCTCTATCGCAACATCTGAGCAATCTAACCCTTCCGGCACAACCAGTAATGATATGAATCAAAACGTGCCTACGTTATTAATAACTGATGCTCCCCAAGTCGAAAAAGAGCCTGTTCGAATTCAGTCAGTGTTCGGCACTTCAAACCTCAAAGTATTTGCTTTGCCATTTGAAGATGGTTACCCAATGGGGCCTTTTGAGAAGCTTGATACAGCACAATATCTTTTTATAAGTAAATGCGGAGATATCCATTTTGCGAAATTGGATAGCGAAATGGTGTTAACGAAAACCGGCAAGAAATTGTCCAAGTTTATCCCTGGCAGTGAGAATTCTACTGAAGAAAGTGATGCCAAGAACGTGGTGTATTGTAAAGACTTATCTGGGGTTAAGGATTCGTTACTGATCAATCATTCACTTTTTGTCGCCTATACCGTTTGGGACGATCAATTTAATGGCGTCAGGTTAGCTGTATCTGAATTTGAACTAGATAAAGAGGGTTACGAACTTATCTTCAAAAGAGAAATATATTTAAGCCGACCCGCTATCAAAGAGCCCATATTAGGTCATCAAGTGGGTGGGAAGTTAGCTATTGGGGAAAATGACTACACGCTATATTTAAGTATAGGGGATTTTTCAAAGCCGGAGCGCGTACAAGACAACACTACGTCTATCGGCAAAGTCATTCGTATAGATTTAAAACGACTCAATGCTGAAGTCTTTGCGTCAGGTCTTAGATCACCATCAGGAGGACTTATGTATGATCGAGAGTCGAATGAGCTTTGGTTAACTGAGCACGGCCCTAGAGGCGGAGATGAGATCAATCTGATCAAGCGAAATAAGAATTATGGGTGGCCCATTGTGAGTTATGGAACCATTTATGAAAGAGATGGAATGGGCAATTATTATGGCAATAAATTTAACAGCCATGAGGGTTATGAAAAGCCTGTCATGACATTTCTACCATCCATAGGAATCGGTCCCATTGCTAAATATGCCAGCACTGGAAAAAACGACTATTGGGATAATAATTATTTTTTTGCCGGTATGGCCTCTAAAACCCTGTATCGGGCTAAGAAAGAAGGAGCGAGTTTTGTTTATGCCGAGCCCGTATTAACTGGGTATAGGATTAGAGCGCTTAAAATAGACCCTCAAGGAAGTTTTTACATAAGAACAGACGATAACGAGTTTCTCATATCTGAATAAAACAATTGAATTGAGAGTATTAGCCAATCGAACTCAAACAATCCGTGGATTTCTGGTTCGATCTCAGGTCGAGGAGCCAAATTCTAAGCGGGTTTCAGAACATATCTGAAACCCGTTTTTTATGTAGTTCACCAGTTTTTACCACTATTTACTCTTTACTCCCCTATTTTTGTCTCAACGTATTATGATTAGTAATTTAGATACATAGACTTACTTGAATATGATTCCATATTATTTTTACATTAATAAGAAAAAATAGAGTTAACTTAATCCATGTATCCGGTCAAAATTAAAATTCAAATTCAACATGGTAACGGCATTGCCTTTGGCCCGGGAAAAGCACAGTTGCTTCAAGCGATCAGTGGTCACGGTTCAATATCAGGTGCAGCCAAGAGTATGAACATGTCCTATAAACGGGCTTGGGATTTGGTCATGGTCATGAATGCGAGCTTTAAAGAACCGCTAGTGACTACCGTCATAGGCGGATCGCACGGAGGCGGCGCAACGCTCACATCCTTCGGGCACCATGTTTTGAAAGAGTACCTCTCTATCCAAGCTAAATCTGAGCAGTATGTATTTTCCGAAATGCATGACTTTTTAGACCTTTTAGCGCGCTGATAGGCGCTAAGCTAAAAGACTCAAGCCAATCCTCGCATTCTAGCAATTGTTACACAAATGTTAACATCGCTATATTTCTGATAATATAACGATATAACACCAAAGATGGTATTTAACGCAGAAATGAAGCTTTACCAAAGAAGGTATTTGCCCCCATTCGCACTTTGCCAATATAAAAACCAGGAGACATTATGCACTTCCCTCTTTCAAAACGAGTACTGCTATCTTCAATAATTACAGTTTCAATGCCACTAAGTGCAAGCGCAGAAAACTCAGACCTTGAAGCACGTATCCAGCAATTAGAAAAAGCGCTGCAAACGATGCAACAACAACGTGCCGAACAAGACAAGCAAGTCGAATTATTAACCAAAGAATTGGTAGGAATTGAAAACCAAGTCAGCCAATCAAAAATAACTAGATCAGAAGAAAAAGGGAGCAGTAAAGGTTCGCCTATTTATGGCGCCTTTAAAGATGGCCTGGTATTTGAAGATGGCACAGGTAACTGGAAATTGCAGTTGAACGGTCGTATCCAGACTGACTATAGAACCTATCAGCCAGATGAGTGGAAGAATGACACATTCAGTATTCGTCGCGCAAGATTCGGCGGTACTTTTTCCTTCTTAAAGGATTTTGCAGTGCGGGTTGAAGGCGAATATGCAAACGATAATACGGGCGCAAAAGGCACGACAGCTTTAACATATGGCTATCTGGATTTTAATCGCTGGCCAGCTGCAAAGATTCGTGTCGGTCAGTTCAAACCATTTTTCGGCTTAGAACGCCCACAAAGTACCAATTTTACTGACTTTACTGAACTCTCTTTAGCAACCAATAACGGTTCTATATTTACCTCAACCTATGACCGAGGCGTCATGGTATTTGGCGATCCGTTACCATGGCTGAATTACAATGCTTATATAGTGAATGGCACGGCACAAAACGTCGATGATGTAAGAGATAGCAAAGATATCGGCGGTAGAATTAACGCTAACTTTGCCAGCTTTACTGAAAATAAAGACTTAGTGTTGCATGTTGGCGCATCAGCAAGTACAGGAAGTATCGGTTTTTCTACTTCAGCAGGTAATAGTATTGCGCAAAGTACAGAAGGCAGTGGAGTACAATTTTTTAATGTTGCAAACATTAGCTCAGCACTCACCTCCGATCGAGATCGTTTGGGTCTGGAAACTGCATTGGCTTATGGTCCTGTAAAAGTACAGGCGGAATATATCAATGCGAATTTTGAAGGTAAACGCGGTCCAACTGCTGCTGGAATTGCCTTTGATAATGACATCAAGGTATGGTACGCCGATTTGAATTGGCTAGTCACAGGTGAATCATATGCAGATACCTACAAAAGTGGTGTATTTGGTAGATTAAAGCCAAAAAATAATTTCGATACCAAAGACGGCTGGGGCGCTTTCGAATTGGGCTTACGTTACAGTAAGTTTGATGCATCAGATTTCAAATCATTATTACCAGCAGCAACAGCAACTACCGCATTCAGCAGTGAAGCAAGTTCTTGGACAGCTGGTGCCAAATGGATAATGAATCCAAATTCACGTTTAGTGCTTAACTATATTCAAACGGAATTTGAAGATGACATTCGAATTAATGGCAAACTTGACGACACTGAAAAAGCGATTGTGCTAAGAGCCCAATACGACTTCTAATCGCTACTACCTAACAATTAAGGAAAAAAACATGATGAAAAATATTGCTACATGGGCAATTGCCTTACTGCTTGCAATTTTAGGTATCGTTGCGAATGCTGATGACAAAGTTACCGTATTTGCTGCTGCTAGCTTAACCAACGCCATGACTGACATAAGTGTGCAGTACGAAAAAGAAAAGGCGACTAAAATCACCCACTCTTTCGCCGCCTCTTCAACCCTCGCAAAACAAATTGAAAATGGTGCACCTGCGGATATTTTTATCTCAGCGGATACTAAATGGATGAATTATTTGCAGGATAAAAAACTGATTAACGTAGCATCGCGTAAAGAGTTCTTAGGCAACAAGTTAGTGCTTATCGCCCCAAAAGGCCGTGGTTTTAACGTGAAGCTTGAGAAGTCATTCGATTTCTCAAAAGCTTTTGACGGTAGATTATGTACCGGTGACATTGAATCCGTGCCTGCAGGTATCTACGCTAAGGAATCACTTACTTATTTAAATTGGTGGGATGGGATTAAAACCAGAATCGTCGGTGCACAAGATGTAAGAGGAGCACTGGCATTTGTTGAACGCGGTGAGTGCGGCGCGGGAATTGTCTATGAGACCGATGCTAAAGTTTCGAATAAAGTAGAAATTATTACAACCTTTCCAGAAGAGAGCCATAAGCCTATTGTTTATCCAATGGCATTTGTGGCGAATGCAAAAAATGTGAATAATGATTATTTTGCTTATATTCAATCTAATGCAGCTTTGGAAGTTTTCCAAAAGTATGGTTTTAGCATTCTCAAAAAGCCATAAAGTCAATTTGATTTAATAATAAACGTTGGCATTTACTCTATTTTCATACTAAGCGCTGCAACCGGCATAGGGCGCACTCATTGACAGTGCGTCCTATGTATTAAGTCATCAATTTGTAACTTTTCAACGCCATCGGATTCATTTGAATAAAGAAACCATGCATTCTTGTCGATATACGGGAGAATTAGCACTAGCAAGTTTTATTGTCCGGTCAAACTTTTGACTTTAGTTCTTTTCCATAAAAGGCTTTCAAAATCGTTAGCAGGAATTGGCTTGGAAAATAAATAGCCTTGCCCAAAATCACAACCTGCCGCCATCAGCAAATCTAGTTGCCCTTGAGTTTCAATACCTTCTGCAACTACTTTTTTGCCTAACTTATGCGCCATGGCGATAATGGCCTCGCATAACACTAAATCGCTAGAATCCGGATAGATATTAGACGTGAATGACCTGTCAATTTTCACATAATCAATATTGAATTTCCTTAAGTATGCCAGCGATGAATAGCCAGTACCAAAATCATCAATTGCTACTTGAATACCGGCTTTGCTATAACTATCCAGCTGACTTATTACCCCATCACGGGCATCCAGCAATAGACCTTCAGTAATTTCGATACAAATGCTGTTTCCGGATAGTCCTAGTGACTGTAGATGGTTGATCCAATTCAGGTGATATTTGAGGTTAGCCCTAAACTGCACTGGAGAGCGATTGATGCTGATTTGAAAATCGGGCTGATGGGCACGCCATTTAACGACCTGATCTACCGCTTCGGCAAATACCCAGTCACCAATTCCAATAATCATGCCGGTGTGTTCGGCAATAGGGATAAACTCATCCGGGTTAACCAAACCGCGTTGTGGATGTTGCCAGCGAATTAGGGCTTCCGCTTTATGAATATTGCCGGATGCGAGTTCTACAATAGGCTGGTAATACAATCGAAATTGATTTGCTGCCAATGCGCCGCGCAAATCGTTGCTTAGATGCATGCGAGTTAACGCAGCTTCTTGCATGAATGCAGTGAAATAGTGATAGCGGTTTCTGCCCTGCTCTTTAGCCGCATACATCGCCTGATCTGCATTTTTAAGCAATACATCCACCTCTGTGCCATCAACCGGATAAACACTGATGCCTATGCTGGTGGTGATATACACAACCTCACCTTCCAAATTAAAAGGCTCAGCAAACTTATCTAAAATATTTTGTGCAATAGGCTCAGTACTCATTTGATTATTGAGACTACTCAATATGATGGTGAATTCATCGCCACCCATGCGTGCGACAGTATCATCAGCTCTCACACAAGTCACTAGGCGATCCGCGGTTTCTTTCAGCAACAAATCTCCCATATCATGCCCGAGTGTATCGTTGATTTCCTTGAAGTTGTCCAAATCCAAGTACATTAAAGTGATAGATTGGTTGTTGCGCTGACTCTTTTTAATCTCTTGTTGAAAACGGTCTAGAAATAAATTTCGATTAGCCAGATGAGTGATTTGATCGTAGTGTGCCAAGCGAAACACTTGAGCCTCAGCATTTTTCCTCTCACTGATGTCAGTATGTGTACCAATCATACGCAAAGGTTTACCATCATCGTCGCGGCTGATAACCATACCGCGACTTAGTGTCCATTTCCAAGTGCCATCTTTGCAAAGAAGTCGAAATTCAGACGTATAGATATTTCTCCTCCCTTGTAAATAAGCTTGCGTGTCTTCCAGCATATGAGACAAATCATCTGGATGCACAAGCCTGCGCCCTGCCGTAGCAGTTTCTTCCAGTTCATTATTGATATATCCGTAGATTTCCTTCCATCGTGCCGAGCGAAATACTTGGTCCGTGACCACATTCCAATCCCAAACGCCATCTCCAGCGCCTTCTAGCGCGAATTTCCAACGATCCTCGCTTACATTTAAAGAGCTTTCTATTTCAAGATATTCCTGTATGGTTTTACGTACTAAGAAATAAAGCAGAAGTGCGGTAAGCATAATATATGCCCAGCCTTTATAAATACTGTAATGAGTATACTGTTCTTGCGTAGTGACCAGCGTCTGAAGGATACGATCGCTGAAAAATATCCATATAACGCCAATTAAGATATAGACGATGAAAATACGTAAAGCAATTAAATGAGGGGGAGATGAAGTTTTTTTCCAAAAACTTTTCAACATGTTGATCCTTTGAATATTTGGCGCATTGTCTGGCTATATGTCATTAATTTTAAAGCCAAACTACATTGAGTATGTGTATCTTAGATAAGATTTAATCGAATAAAAACTTAAGTTCACTCAATTGCTAATCCGGATGTTTCTGGCTTTCACTCAATTTGAGCAGCCAAATTCGAAAAGGCCTACAGAAATGTAGGCCTTTTCGTTTAAATTAAGTCATAGCCATTGATTTTATTAAAGCCATATTTCGCACTTGGTAATCAGTTCTGCCTGATTTGATGCATTAAGTGTATCTCTGGCATTTCTAAGTTGATTTTCTATGGTACGAATTGACTTCCCTAGCTCTTCAGCAATTTGCTTATAGCTAAAACCTTTTGCCGCAAGTTTAATGGCCATCAATTCAGACTGTGTGGGTTTTTTGATGAGTCGATACTTTTCAGGATCGTGCCAATAATGGCTAATACCAAGCAATGGCCCCAAAAACACCTCACTGAACACTGCGACGAAATCAATTTCGGTTGGCGTCCAAACATGGTGTTCATGCGTAAAATCTATACATGTCATGCCCACGGGGGTTTTATCCCAAACGAGTCGCTGAAACAAAATTGACTTACTTTGTATGGATTCAAATTTTTTTCTTGAATCATAGAGTAACGGATTTGATTGCACGTTATCACACGCCACTGGCAAGCGCTGATGCCAAGTTTTCTGAAATACTTTATCTTGATTAGAAAATACGGTACCTGTGCAATTCGGAGGGTCTGAACTCAGGCTATAATAAATCGAAGCAGGCTTATAGATATGATCTTGTGGTCTAGCAAAGCCAATATCTGCGCGACATGCCTCAAGTTTTTTCACAATAAACTCTAAGGCAATTGTCATCATCTCATCTGGGTCTTCAACTGTTAATATCAGATGAGCAACACAGTTAAGCGTATCTTGTGGAAACACCTCTCTGTTAGCATCAATAAAATGCTGTTTTAAAACACGCTTTGAAGGCGGCTCATCTTTATAATTGAATAAATTCAATTAGTTAACCTCAGTAAGTTCATACATACCCAGTTGTCATCGTAGTAATTTCTTTTTTATATATTACTCTTAATTCTTGATTATTTGTCAATCCATATAATTCATGAAATTTACATTACGTTTACACTTTAATTACAACAAAATTACTTTTTATAGGTTTTATAGGGGTTTCTTGTCAAGAAATTACATTCCATTAACAAATATGATGTCTCTAATGAAAGAACAAACGTTCTTAATTAAATTATCAATTTTTAATTGTGGGGATGAAAATGAAAAAGTCATATTTATTAGGCGGCGTCGTTGTTGCAGTTGCTGTTTCATATGCCGCAGGATTAATGGCGCATGGTGTAGAGGTACCTGCTGGTAGTAAAAAAATGGAGTACTTTAAAAATGCTTCACGCATGAAAATTAAATCCATGAATGTAGAAGGAACTAATGCTTTCTTGGAAGACATTGTTGCATCCAGCGACCCTAAAGCACCTATCGCCTGTGGTTTGTTCAGAATGGATAAAGGTAAATCATTAACTTATACATATGGTTACGATGAAGCTAAAATCATTATCAAAGGTGAAATGACTATTAATGATGGTACTACAGCAGTGAAAGCGTTACCAGGCGATGTGTTTTTCTTCCCTAAAGGCTCAACCATCAACTTTAAATCAGAAAGCTCAGGTTTAGGTTTTATTTGTGGTCAACGTGAAATAGATGGCGCTTAATTCACATTTAACCGATTAATTATTAAAACCTATTGAACCAGCAAAAGCTTAGAAGGAAAACGATCATGAAAAAAATGCCGACTTACAAATTGTCACTGTTGGCTTCTTTATGTGTTGCGGCATTAGTGGCGCAGGCAGAAGAGAGTATTAATCTTACGGATCTAACACAGGGAGATCCTTTCTTTTACACCAGTGACCAGAATATTAAAGAAAACGACGGCCAGAAGGCTCTAGTGGGCACAGGTCGACCTAATAGAACGCACTCACAGATTCCGCACCTGCCCTTCTATACCGGGTATATGAGTACTAATTATACTTACCGTTTTGTTAACGTGGCTGAGCAAGTATTAACCATGATTGGCGAAGGTAAGCATGGCCTTTGGCGTGTGCAGGAAAACGGCACAGTGCGTGAATACCTGAAAAAAGGTGCAAGCGGCTTACCTGCAACTGCAGATTTAGCAACTAAAGAAAATTTAGCAACAATAGAAAGTGACTACAGTTCTTATTTACCTGAAGAAAGTTGGGCGGGCTATAAATTCCCGGATGAAAAAATCACAAAAGATGGTCAGTTAAACTTTGTCGATTTGCCAATTAGCCACCCCAAATACAAAGGTAAATATGCAAAACATGAGCCTATAGAACTGCCTAACTTTTATTGCACCATGTCTGAAAACGATTACCCATATGCCAAACAGGCAATGAACTTTGCTTTTAGTCAACCCGGTGCAAATAAAGTTGGTCCTCTAGGTAAGCGAGCTGGTTTGGATGTAAAAGAAAATTACACCCAAGTTCTTAGACTCAATCAATTATCAGATGCTCGCTCTTGGGTGAATGTTGGTCAAAAAGGGAAAGATAATCTGCATGTGAAATGGGAAGCCATTGATGCCAATAAAACAAATGTTGAGTATTACTTAGTAGAGCGCCCTTTCTTTAATAAGCCTTACCTTTTTGTTACAGCGGTTTATGACAATAAAGATAATAACGACCTAAGATATGTAAGACCTGACGGCCCTTATTACGACAGTATAAAAAATGCAGGATTGAAGTTAAAAACTACCGTTACTGCTCAACCAAGATTTCATCTCGAAAATGGTGAAATTGGCAAAACTGTGGGATTACCAATCTATGGCGTACATCATCCTAACCGTGCAGCATTTAATGGTGGTGGTGCCTGCCCTTTCAAAGGCGGTGATTGGGGTCGTTACCCTAACACCACAGGCGGTTCAGGCTGGCCTACACAATATGAAGAAGTTACTCCACTTTGCGATGCAGTATTAGTAGACATTAAGTTTTACAGCAATCTTGATGGCAGAGATTGGAACAATGCCAACAAATACATGGCTAATGCGGGAATAGCGAAACAAACGGTTACTTACAAAATGCAGCCTGGTGAATATGGTGTATTTGACGACCCATACAACACGAAACGTGGTGTTAAAAATACTGAAGCGCAAAATGTGCCAAGTCAGGTGCCGATTACCTACCCAGCTGTAGAACCAGTCGTTACTTATGTTAACCCACCCAAACTGGACTTAGCTAATCGCATGGTCCCTGCAGCAGGCACAACTTGCCGCCCTGTACATCAATAAAACGAATGGGCTGTAAGGCTTCAATTAAAACTAGGAGAAAGAAGTGTACACACGTTTATTTAAATCTGCGAGTTTGCTCGCGGTGAGTATGATTTTGTCTGCAAATGCTTTAGCTGCAGGCGCAGATAGACCGAAAGAAGAAACCGCACCCCCAGCTGAAACTGGACTTAGCCAACCGCATAGTTACCCACTAAAGGCATAACTTGCTGCCCTGTGCTCAATAAAAACAAATCAGCCGTAAGGCTAAATTAGAATTAGGAGAATGAAATGTACGCACGTTTATTTAAAACCGCTGGGTTACTCACGGTAGGTATGGCCTTATCTGTAAATGTACTCGCTGCAGGAGCAGATAAATCTAAAGAGGAAGCATTGTCCATCGAAACAGGTCCCGCTGAAACAGGCCCTGCCAAAGCAGCAAAAGAGTCTACTGCATTTGATGATTTTCTGGATAGTGAAACACTGTTTGGCGGTAAATTTACCACTTGGGTAGAATTTGCTTCAGACTATGTTTTTCGTGGTGAATCAGAAACCAATGACGGAAAAATCCCATCATTAAAAGCAGCAATTACCTGGTCTCATCCAAGCGGCCTGTATTTAGGCTACTATGGTGCAAACAATCTCTTTCCAGGAGGCGACTCTGAAGGTAACAATCCAAAGATAAATGCTATTTGGGGCCCATATATTGGATACAGTGCTAAAGATATTGCGGGCACAGGATTTAACTACAATGGTATGTTTTTCCAGTATGTATATCCAGGCGACAGTGATTCTAATTATTTAGAGATGTTCAACTACATAGATAAACAAATTGGTCAGCTAAATCTTAAACTTGAATATTCTCCAACCATCACAGATTGGTTTGGCGTTAAGGGGCTTCAATCGCACAACATAGCAATCCATCCTAGTTATGCATTGCCACATAAGTTTGTAGTATCAGGAGGCGTTGGCTATCAATTCTTCCATAACAGTGGTCCTAATCTGGATGCAAATGCGAATGGTAAGGAAGAGCTTGATTGGTGGCATTGGAACGTAGGTGTTAGCCGTAAGATGTTTGGCTACAATGTTGACTTACGCTACCATGATACTAATATTAAAAAAGGCCATCATGATTTTTATGGATTCTCTAATAACCACCAAATTGTAGATTCACGTTATGTGATCTCGGTTTCTAAAAGCTTTTAATTAAACAATATCAGCCTGCCCTTTAGGGGGCAGGTTTTTTTTAATCATTGCGCCATATTACGCACCGGTATAGCAAGTCTTCAGCAATTTAATCCTGTTTCTTTTTGAAACTATGGTTTTGTTAAAAAATACCGGCAACCCGTTGTAAATCAATGTTAACTTAGTCATTAATAAAGCAGTTTCACTAGATTTTAGTAAGCTTTAACCTTAAGCTTTCATCTTGGATTATAGCTTTTTTGATAGTGTGTTTAAGTCGCTTTCATTTAAACAAAATATCTAAAAATCTAAAGTTTAATTTAAGGAATCAACTGGTGAATCTTAGTAATGAAAAATTGATGTTATTGTCAAAATTTGCGTCAAAAGCCAAAAAGCATATCGGGTTAGTTAAGTTAGAGAGGGTTCTCACGAATCCACATTATGCAAGCAACATTTTGACTAAAGCTGGATTATCTGACAATCAAGAGCTCACTCAATTAACAAAAATGGTGAACAGCGAGTTAAACCTTAATCTGATTGAGATGAACGCTATTGAACACTACGTCGCCGCCTTAAGTGAGAAAGGCGCTAACAGAGACACTATTTGGGAAAGCAAGTATTTTTTGATTGTACTCGCCGATTATCTTTATGGCGTTCATGCTGACGGTGCATCATATCGTCGAGCTGTGGAAACGATGCTCTTGCATGCTGACACTGAGGAACAGACTTTTTGCATAAAACTTGCAAGAGATTTTTATCCTTTTTGGATAAGTGAGTGTAGATTAGCTTTTGGCGCGAATCATCAGGCGGCCTTAAAACCAAATCAGCTAGAAAATGATGTAATCAACGCAACATCGTTAGAGCTATGGAACACGATTGAATCAGAGTTTTTTTCTGACATTGAGAGCCAGCCATTACATTTATATGTAGAGTCTTTAAGACAAACAGATATGCTAAGCGAACATATCAATACCAGGCAGAAATTTGTCTTGATGCTTATTAAGGTGCTAAGGGAGGACAAGAACGGCAAACAAGCTTACCGTAAAGCAGTTGATAAAATTCAAAGTCTATTTATCAGTCAAGATTTAAAAGAATTTATTTCAATAGTCTCACGCGAGTTTTATAGCTTTTGGACTGGGAGTCTAAGCACGGGATAGTGATTGAATCACTCATCTTTCTCAAAAATTCTTCGTCCTTCATCTTCTATATCTTCAAACTGCCCACGGTAAACTGCCCACCAAAGCCCGGCAAGGACAATGATGGCCATAATGACCGAAAGTGGGATTAACACAAATAAAATATCCATTATTTAGCCTGTACAGGGTTGGCAGCAAACTGCCTGATTATCGTTGATTCAATTACCTGTGACTCAGGCCGCGTAGAAAAGTTTGTTAAGCGTAAGGCATTTGCTACAACGATTATTGAGCTCAATGCCATCCCTAACCCCGCCAGCCAGGCTGACAAGACACCAATAAAGGCAAGCGGAATAGAAACTAAGTTATAAACAATTGCCCAGGCAATATTTTGCTTGATGATGCTCATGGTTTTTTGTGCATGTTGAATTAGCTCTGGAATTTGACTGATATCCCCATTGAGCAAAATATAGTCTGCATGCGCAAGCGTTAATGGTACACCTTTACCCATTGCAATTGATACAAGCGCGCTAGCCAATATAGGGCCATCATTTAAGCCATCACCCACCATTAACACTTTTTTTCCTTGTTGTTTGAGCTCGTGCAATCGCTTTAATTTATCTAACGGACTACAAGCTGATTGGAATTGAGCAATACCAATTGCTTTTGCCATCTTGGTGACTGAGTGAGATTGGTCCCCTGACAGAAGCTCGATGTCTAAACGCATTTCTTTCAGTCTCTGAATGGTTTCTGCGACATTAGATTTAATTTTTTCTTGCAGGTTAAAAGTTGCTAGCCAACCATTTTCATCCGCCAAATAAACCTGTTGTGTGGACGTATCCGCTACTTTAATTTCACAGTATTTTGCAGACCCAAGCTTTATTTGACCATGCACATGTTCTGAGTAGACGCTATCAACTAAGCTGGCACTTACGCCTGCCCCAACCTGCTCCTGAATGTCAGTCAATTCAACCGTTATATTATCCTGATTAACTTGGGCACGACTTGCGTTAAATAATGCGCGCGAGATGGGGTGCATTGAGTTTTCAGCGATTGCGCCAGCGATTGTCAGCACAATCATTTCAGATAAATCTTCTCTATGACTGATTGAGTTGATTTCAATATGATCATCCGTCAATGTACCAGTTTTATCAAAAATAATCGTATCAATATCTGCAATGCTTTCAATCGCTTGTAATCGCTTAATTAATATCCCGCGTTTAACGAAAGCACTGGCGCTGGCTAACATCGCAGCAGGCGTTGCCAAAGAAAGTGCGCAGGGACAAGTCACAATCAATATCGCAGCAGCTGTCATTAACGCACGACCATGATCAACATTCCATAACATCGCTGCTGCCAGTGCCGCACTGATTATCACAAACAAAAGAAAAGGTTTAGCTATGCGGTCAGCGAGCTGCGATAACCTTGGCTTTTCAATAGCCGCTTGATTAATAAGGCTAACGATTTGGCTATATTTTGTTGACTCACCAATTGCTTCCAGTTGGATATGCACTACTTGGCCAAGGTTATAACTACCGGCAATCACTCTATCATGCAGATTTTTAAGAATTGGAGTGGATTCACCTGTTAATAATGACTCATCTACACTGGTGCTATTGTTGCTGAGGTTGGTAAGAACAATTTTACCGTCTGCAGGAAAGGCCTCTCCCATACTCACGCGAACAGTGTCACCCACTTTCAGTTGACTGTTTAACACTCGCGTATATGATCCATCTAAATTAAGCCGCTCAATATTTTCGGGAATACGGCTAACCAATGACTCAAGAGCACCCAGTGTTTTACTATGCAGTTTCACTTCCACCAAACGGGCTGAGAGTAAAAAGAACACAAACATAGTCAGCGAATCAAAATATACGGTATGTCCCCACCAGCCACTAGGGTCGAATGTGGCAGCTGAGCTGACAACAAAAGTAATGACAATACCCAGTGCAACTGGTAAATCCATGCTGATCTGTCTTAATTTTAAATCTCTAAGTGCATTGCTAAAAAAAGTGCTGCTTGAAAACAGTAAGACAGGAATACTTAACAACCATGATGCCCAGTTTAGCAAATGAATAATATCGCCAGTCATATCACCAGGTTTCGTGAAATAACTGGGCGTGGCGTACATCATGACTTGCATCATGCAAAAGCCAGCAACCATCCAACGCCAGAAAGCCGCTCGGCTTTTTGTTGTGATATTCAATTGGCTTTCATTATGCGATGCCGGATTTGCGTCATAACCTAAGTGCTTGATTGCGGCAAGTATACTGGACGGGCGCGTTTGAGTTGGAGACCACACAACTACAGCACGTCTTTTTGACATACTAACGCGCACATTAACAATACCAGGTAAGGCTTGCAGGCCATGCTCTATAATCCCTGAGCAGGCAGCACAACGCAAACCATCTAACAGTAAGCTGGATTCAACAAGCGGCTGCGATAAATCTTGACCATATGGCTGGCTGAAAGCCAACCATTGATCTTCAGTATCCAAGATAACCCAAGCAGGGTTTATTACCGGCTTTTCAGCGATGAAAGTATTAGCTGACAAATCAGATTCCCGCAATCATCTCAAAAAAAACAATTTTCCATTGATTTAACCCAATTAAAAATCACATGCACCAAACTTTTGTATCATGTGCCAACTGCATCCAAATGGCCCATCCACTTGCAATGCTCAACATTAGTCCGGCCAATCGCATTCCATAAGGTTCAACTAAGTTGGTTTTGAGTTTTAACCACAACCATGGCGCAAAAAACAGCGATACACTTGAGCCCACCGCAAATGCTGCCATCGTAAGTGCGCCACCTAATGGATTGCCATTAAAAGAGGCGATAATGAGTGCGGAATAAAGCAACCCGCATGGCATTAATGCCCATAGCATGCCAATATAAAAATGGCCGCCTTTTGCATGACTTACACTTTTTACCTGCGACCAGATTTTTCGGCCAGTCCTGTCGACCCAAACAGGTTGTCGCGCATAAATGACCAGCAAGAATCCCCAGAAAAACACCAGCACATGAAAGAACGTCCATATTGGGTGCAATGCTGCAGTATAGTCAGCCAGCCATGCGATGCTTGTAATGCCAAATGTAACAATAGCACCAAGTAAAGCATAGCCACATAAACGCCCTAAATGGTAAAACTGGATGGCGAACGGCTTTTTGGGTTGTGATTGAGTAAGTGATGCACACGCTGCGCCACACATGGCCACACAATGCGGGCCACCAGCTAATCCCATCAATAATGCACTAAAGATGAGAGTTGTTTGCATTATTCTTGCTGATTAACGCCGGTTGCTGCATGGTTTCGTGCACGAAGGGCTGGTTCTAATGAGTTACGCTCTTCTAATGTTTTAGCATGCTCAAGTGTCTTGTTAATCTCGAGCCCATGACGATAATAATCCTCATCTATCACGGGGTCTTGCGCTTTAACAGCAATATAAACGGTAATGATGCAAGCAATAACAACTGCGGCAGGGCCACCAAAAACAAGCCATGCGTGACCATAATGCCACCATTGCCGATTTTCTAGATCGACATTATCTGGTTTACTAACATTCTTATCTGACATTAATATGTACTCCTATCGTGACATATAAAAAATGGATTTTTCCGTTATAGCTTCATTTAACCCGAGTGCTTTAATCTCAAAATTAATGGGATGTGAGCCACTTTTTATGCTGCCATCTGGAATCTGTAAGCCAATCGCCACCATACGCGAGTCTGCGGCATTAACCGTGAATTCATTTTGCGATGCAATAGTCAGTCCATCCAAACCTGTGGCTGAGATGTGATAAGTTTGCGTGGCTTCTGTGGCATTGGTAATCTGTAGACGATATACATTTTCAACATTACCACCTTCTACCAAGCGCGATAACACGCCCCGATCACGAATGACATCGACCTTAAATGGCGTACGCATACCCAATGACACCGCAAAGCCGACACAGAGCAACACCAGCAAACCAGTGTAAATCAATACACGAGGTCGCAGGATTTTTTGAATAATCTCGTGTTTTGACCAATGATGACTGACACCATTTTGTGTAGAAAAGCGAACCAATCCACGCGGATAATTCATCTTATCCATAATACTATCGCAAGCATCTACGCATAATCCGCAACTAATACATTCATATTGCAAACCATCACGGATATCAATGCCGACCGGGCACACCTGCACACAAAGGCTGCAATCGATGCAATCGCCCAAACCAGCTTCTTTCGCGTCAACCTTGCGAGAACGCCCACTACGAGGTTCGCCGCGCTCTTCATCGTAAGTAACAATCAAAGTGTCTTTATCGAACATTGCGCTCTGAAAACGCGCGTATGGACACATATATTTACACACTTGCTCGCGTAGAAAACCTGCATTGCCATAAGTGGCGAAACCATAAAAGCAGATCCAAAACGTTTCCCAAGGACTCAGATGAAAGTGAAGAATGCTGTCAGATATTTCTCTAATTGGTGTGAAATACCCTAAAAAAGTAAAACCAGTCCACATGGAAAAAGTAATCCAAGCGGCATGTTTTAGCCATTTTTTATAGATTTTTTCAAAGCTAAGCGCCTTGCTGTCTAGCTTGATGCGCGCCGCTCTATCGCCTTCAATCTTGCGTTCTATCCATAAAAATATCTCTGTATACACAGATTGCGGGCACGAAAAACCACACCAAAGCCTGCCCGCCACTGCGGTGAACAGGAAGAGAGCCAATGCAGCAATGACTAATAATACGACTAGAAACACCAGATCTTGCGGATACAGCACTAATCCGAAAATATAAAAACGGTGCGTGCTGATATCCAATAACAATGCCTGTCTGTTGCCCCATTCAAGCCAAGGCATGCCATAAAAAACAATTTGAGTGATCCAAATCGTAATCCAGCGCCACTGGTGAAAGTATCCGCTAATACTGCGCGGATAGACTTTCTTTTGCGCCTCATACAACGACACAAATTTTTCTTGATTTGGGTCGCTGATGATAGGAATCACTTTTTTAGATTTTTGCTGGCTAACTGTCAATTTATTACTCGCTGTTTATGCATGCAATTAAGTGGTTATTTAGTATTCGCTTGATTATCTGGTTTTTGGCTGTCAGGCAAATTAGAGAATCTCCAAATATAAGCGGTTAAGACATGTATTTGTTCCTCAGTCAGTCGTTCACCCTGCGCTGGCATCTGGTTATCTTTGCCTTCATTGATGCGCTTGATAATCGCTGCTTCACCGGCACCATGCAACCAAACATTGTCCGTCAGGTTAGGCGCACCAATCGCTTGATTACCTTTACCATCCGCACCATGACAGGCTGCACAAATAGCAAACTTCTGCTGCCCTAAACCTGCCCTACCAGAGTGATACATACTGCCCGACAGACTAAGCACGTAATTGGCCACGTTCTTAACATCTTCCGCACTACCTAATGCAGCAGCCATAGGTGGCATCATTCCGTGTCGACCCAAAGTAATCGTTTCTTTGATTTTTTCAGGGCTACCGCCATAAAGCCAATCGTTATCAGTCAAGTTAGGGAAACCTCTACTACCGCGCGCATCTGAACCATGACACTGAGAACAGTTATTCATAAATAAGCGTTCACCAATGGCCATTGCCTTACTATCTTGAGCAACATCTTCTGGTTTCATGGCAGCAAATTTTGCGTAGATTGGGGCAATTTTCTTTTTGGTTTCCGCAACTTCTTGCTCGTATTGGTTGATACTTGTCCAGCCCGCTGTACCTTTATAAATACCCAGTCCCGGATAAATAATTAAGTAGGCTGCACCAAATACGCAAGTAATAATAAATAACCACATCCACCAACGTGGTAATGGGTTATTCATCTCAACGATGTCTTCATCATAGACATGACCCGTTGTATTGTCCGTATCACTCATTTGCTTAACCTTGCTGGTCATCAGCAATAAAGCCAGGCAGCCAATAATGCCGCCTATCACAATAAATGAGATAAAGTACGACCAAAAGTTACTGGTAAAATCACTCACTTCTTATTCCCCTTCAAACGGCAAATTCGCCGCTTCATTAAAATTATTCTTATGGCGTTTAGACCAAGCCCATATCCAAATACCAATGAATGCGACAAAACATGCGACTGTTGCCACTATTCTTAAATCTGTAATATTCATCATGTTCACCTAGTTAACTATTCCAGCTATTTCAAACTTGTACCAAGGATTTGTAGATAAGCAATCATCGCTTCCATTTCTGTTTTGCCTTCCACTTCACTGGTCGCGTTTGCAATCTCTTCATCTGTATACGGAACGCCTGCAACTCTTAATGCTCGCATATGGTTGGGCAAACTCTTAGCATCCACTTTATTTTCTTCTAACCAAGGATATGCAGGCATAACTGACTCAGGCACTAAATCACGTGGATTGATGAGATGAATACGGTGCCATTCATCCGTGTATCTTTTTCCAACGCGTTGTAAATCCGGGCCAGTACGTTTACTACCCCATTGAAATGGATGGTCATAAACAAATTCGCCCGCAACCGAATAGTGACCATAACGCAATGTTTCTGCCTTGAATGGTCGAATCATTTGCGAGTGGCAGTTATAACAGCCTTCACGCACGTAAATATCGCGCCCCGCTAATTGCAGCGGGTTATAAGGCTTAAGGCCAGCAATTGGCTGTGTTGTCGATTTTTGAAAAAACAGTGGCACAATCTCTACTAAACCACCAAACGACACAACACAAAGAATCAACACCACCATCAAAAAGCTGTTTGTTTCAATGGTTTCGTGCGTAAAACCTTCTTCTTTCTTATCTTTTTCTATACTCATTTTCGTTCTCTCAAGCGTGTACAAGTTTTGATGGAATCGCAGCACGTGTAGCCTGCCCCATAGATACCGTTTTAAATGTATTCCATAACATGATTACCATGCCGGTTAAGTAAAGTGCGCCGCCAAATAAGCGAATGACATAATAAGGATGTGAAGCTTTAACCGACTCAACAAAGGTATAAGCCAATGTTCCGTCATCATTCATCGCACGCCACATTAAACCTTGCGTGACACCAGACACCCACATGGCAGTGATGTAAATCACGACACCTATCGTGGCTAACCAGAAATGGATTTCAATGGCCTTAATGCTGTACATTTGTTTTTGACCATATAAACGTGGAATCAAATAATAGAGTGAACCCATTGCAATGAACCCTACCCAGCCCAAAGCGCCAGAATGCACATGACCAATAGTCCAATCGGTGTAATGTGAAAGAGAGTTAACAGTCTTAATCGCCATCATCGGACCTTCAAACGTACTCATACCGTAGAACGACAAAGATACAATCAGGAAACGCAGAATTGGGTCGTCACGTAATTTGTGCCATGCACCAGACATCGTCATCATGCCGTTGATCATGCCGCCCCAGCTTGGTGCTAATAAAATCAGTGACAACACCATACCTACGGACTGTGTCCAATCTGGTAACGCTGTGTAATGCAAATGATGTGAGCCCGCCCACATATAAGTAAAGATCAAACCCCAAAAGTGTACGATTGAAAGGCGATATGAATAGACAGGACGTCCAACTTGTTTAGGTACAAAGTAATACATCATGCCCAAAAAGCCTGCAGTCAGAATAAAACCAACCACGTTGTGGCCGTACCACCATTGAATCATGGCATCTTGCACGCCAGCATAGATTGAGTAAGACTTCATCCAATCAGCAGGTATTGCCATACTGTTCACAACGTGCAATATAGCCACTACCACGATAAATGCACCATAGAACCAATTAGCAACATAAATGTGCTTCACTTTTCTGGCAGCAATCGTGCCGAAGAACACGAATATATACATGACCCATACTACTAGCAGCAATAGATCAATTGGCCATTCAAACTCAGCATACTCTTTACCAGAGGTGTATCCCAAAGGCAAAGAGATAAGTGCTGCCACAATAACCGCTTGATAACCCCAAAACATGTAACGCGATAATTGTGGAAATTGAAGTGTTGTCTGACAAGTACGCTGTACGACATACAAAGAGGTAGCAAATAAAGCACAGCCACCAAAAGCAAATATGACTAAATTGGTATGCACCGGACGTAAACGCCCGAAACTAGTCCAGGAAATGCCAAGATTCAGTTCAGGAAAGGCGAGCTGTGAGGCAATAACCGCCCCCATTAGCATACCTACCACGCCCCAAATCACCGCCATCACGGTAAATTTTCTGACAGCATAGTCATCATAGAATTGATGACTGACATTATTAGCACTCATGATTAAAAGTCCTTGATTAATACTAAAATAAAAAATTCAAATTGTTAAGTGGTTGCTTTTGTTGGCTGAGGATAAGATCTTTGATAATGCACAGTGAAAGTTTCGAATGCTTCTAACGCTAACTCTGCGTCATGACCCTCTTTAATTAAAAAGCTGTCAAAACCGCATCTTGCCAAATAGTGGATTATATCAATAAGTACGTCTCCCATGGCTCTTAATTCGCCATTCCATCCATATTGTTTTCTCAATATTTGAGCGAGTGAGAAACCCCGCCCATCGGTGTAAGTGGGGAAATCAATCGCAATGAGTGCAATTTTTTCTAAGTTAGCACTACTGTCACATTTAAAAAGAATGTCTGTGGAATCTGCATCTGAAGGTACTAATATCGCCACTGGAAATTTTCGTAGACTTAATTGCTCACGATGATTTTTCCATGTTTCCAGCTTAACCATCCAATAGTTTTCATCAGGCGGCAATATGGCTGGATCCGCATCAAACAGACGCCAAACATCGATTTCCAGCCGCCCATTCCTAATAAGCCTTAAAGAATTATTAAGCATCTAAAACCGCCATACTTACTGTAGATTTTGCTAATAATGGATCTGAATAAACATCATGCTTGAAAGGTTCTATACCAAGCCTTTCAACAACATCAATGAATCGCTCTGCATCGCTATCACGCAGCCTTAAATAAGTCTGAATAAGTCGATAAATGACATCTGGTATTTGTTCGCGAGCAAAAGAGGGTCCTATGACACGCCCAATTGCGGCACCGCCACCACGTATCAAAGCTGGAATGGCGCCCTGACTACTACTGGCTCCATTCTGTCTGCCGCCAATCGTAATTTGATACCACTCCTCGCCCGCTTTATCGACGCCAAGAATGCCAATATGCCCAACATGATGATGACCGCAGGCGTTAACACATCCTGACAAATTAAGATCAAGCTCACCGATTTCATACACAAAATCAAGATCATCGAATCGTTGCTGTATAGCGGCAGCGACAGGTATCGATACAGCATTGGCTAAGCTGCAGTAATCACCGCCAGGGCATGAGATGATATTAGTAATCAAGCCAATATTTGGAGTCGCCAGATTAAGCATATCCAATTCCAGCCATAAAGAATAAAGACTGTTCCTTCGCGCATCAGCCAATATTAAATTTTGCTCATGAGACACACGTAACTCACCGAAACCGTACTTATCGGACATATCCGCTAACGCATCCATCTGATCTGCTGTGATATCTCCCGGAGGAATGCCGCTCGCTTTCAGCGAGACCGTTACAGATGCATACCCCTTAACTTTGTGGCCGTGCACATTGGTACGCAGCCATCTTTCAAATTTAGGATTTTCTGTGCTCTTAACAATGACATCGTTTTCATTTTCGGATAATGTCAGGTCATATTTTGGCCACTCGAACCGATTGGACACATACTCAACATACTCTTCAGTCACTTTGTCTGGACCATCTTTAATCAACTGCCACTGCTCATCCACTTGATTTGCAAAAACCTCCGGGGTTAAGTCCTTAACCAGTATTTTGATACGTGCTTTATATTTGTTATCTCTTCGACCATGCAGATTGTAAACACGCAGCGTGGCCTGTAAATAAGTTAATAAATCGTGCCATGCAACGAATGGCTTGATGAGCTTACCCACGATAGGCGTTCTGCCTAAACCACCACCCACCCAAACGCTAAAACCTAAAACTCCTTTTTCTTCAATTGCCTGCAAACCGATATCATGCACACCGACAGCAGCCCGATCAGTTAATGCCCCACTCACTGCAATTTTGAATTTTCTCGGCAGGAATGCAAATTCTGGATGCAGCATAGACCACTGCCTGATAATTTCGCACCATACCAATGGATTGATGATCTCATCTGGCGCGACACCGGCAAAATGGTCTGTAGTGGTATTGCGGATACAATTGCCACTAGTCTGAATGGCATGCATTTGTACGGTGGCTAGCTTTGCCAGGATTTCGGGCACGTCTTCTAAACGCGGCCAATTGAACTGGATATTTTGTCTAGTACTAAAATGCCCATACCCTTTGTCCCAACGCCTTGCAACGTAGGCCAGCATGCGCAATTGTTTTGAAACCAGCATTCCGTAAGGGATAGCGACACGCAGCATTGGCGCGTGGCGTTGAATGTACAGTCCGTTTTGAAGCCTTAAAACTCTAAACTCATCTTCACTCAATTTTCCATTCAAAAATCGATGTGTTTGCCCTTTAAATTGAGCAACACGCTGCTCAACTAACTTTTGATCGATTTCGTCATAGATATACATTCAGTCGCCTTAATTTTTGACAATTCGAAAATTGCCAAACAAATTTCAATATGGCGAAGATTAATGCTTAATATGAAAGAAAAACAGAATCAGATGCTTGAATAAAAAGCATATCAGTTAGAAATAGAACGCTGTTTTTAACTGATTTTATGGTGTTAAATCACGGGCTATAGATCCCAGAGTAGATAAAGACGCTTCAATACGCGCATCCCAGATATGCCCATAATTTAATCTGACATAGTCTGTAAATCCTTTCTGGGCAGAAAAAATAGGCCCAGGGGCGATGCTAATTCCATTTGCAAGTGCAATACGTTGAACCTCTAAGGCGTTCACACCATCAGGCAGTTTCACCCATAAAAAATAGCCTCCCTGTGGAACTGTTAATCGGGTGCCATCAGGAAAATAACGCTCAATTGCTTCAGTAAATTTAATTTGATTAACCAAAAGCGTATGTCGCAAACTACGAAGATGTTTGTCATAACCACCTTTTTGCAGGTATTGCGCCAAAGCCACTTGTGCAGGCGCCGATGCAGATAAAGTCGTCGTTAATTTTAAACGTTCTATTGCTTTTGAATAGCGACCAGTCGCGACCCAGCCTACGCGATAACCCGGCGCAAGGCATTTTGAGAATGACGAACAATGCATGACCAAACCTTCGGTATCAAAAGCTTTTGCTGGTGTGGGTCGCTTATCTCCGAAATATAGCTCGCCGTATACATCGTCTTCTATCAATGGCACTTGATATTTAGTTAACAAGGCTACCAACGCCTTCTTCTTTTCATCTGAAAGCAAACTGCCTAATGGATTTTGGAAGTTTGTCATCAGCCAGCAGGCCTTGGGTTTATGGCGCTCTAAAGCCAACTCCATCGCATTTAGATCGATGCCATCTCTAGGATGGCTAGGCACCTCAACTGCACGCAGTCCAACTCTTTCAATGGATTGCAGTGCCGCATAAAAAGTGGGCGATTCAATCAGTATCGTGTCGCCAGGTCGGGCAACCGCCATCAAGCAAAGATTTAGCGCCTCTAGCGCACCGTTGGTAATAATGATTTCGTCTGCGGCAACATGCAATCCGTCGATCATGTAACGTAATGCAATCTGGCGCCGAAGATTTGCGTCGCCTGGACTTAGATTATCCACACTGCTCCAAGGGTCCATCATTTGCACACTGGAAGCCATTGTTCGCGCCAAGTTACTCAAAGGAAACAACAAGGGACTAGGAAAAGCCGACCCAAGTGGAATGACATTCTTGACCCTAATCGACTCAAGCACCTCAAATACAAGTTCACTTACATCTACCTGCGTCAGCTCTTCATTCATCTGAGCAATCGGCTCAGGCGAAGTTGGCATGCCAGTTGCCCCACCCGAAACAAAATAACCTGATCGTTCGCGAGCGCTAATTAAGCCTCTGGCTTCAAGCAGATAATATGCTTGAAAAACGGTTGATGGGCTGACGTTTCTACTGGCGCTTGCCTGCCTGACAGACGGAAGTTTATCCCCACGACAAAGAACCCCTTCTTGAATCGACTGAGCAATAGAATCGGCAAGCTGTTCGTAGAGTTTCATTGGGTATATTTTAAATTAAAAATGTAGCTTTAGTAGCCAGACGACAACATGGACTATTCATTTGGATGAAATATGGCTCTACATATTCGTCAATCACTTCAATAGCATAGCAACTTACTAACCCCGGTCAATTGATTGGTTTGAAGATTCAACTTACTTAATAGTTCAACTTAGGAGACATATGATGAAGACGGTAATTTTTGGTGGTAGCGGCCTGATTGGATCGAAGCTTATTAAAATTCTTAATGGGCAAGGTCATGAAACCGTTTCAGCCTCACCAAGTCAAGGTATTAATGCTGTCACAGGGGAAGGTCTTGACAACGCACTGATAGGCGCGGATGTGGTGATTGACGTCATGAATTCACCCTCATTTGAAGATATTGCCGTGTTAAGTTTCTTTGAGTCGTCGACCAACAATCTTATTGCCGCAGCTACAAAAGCCAATATTAAACATTATATCGCGCTATCAGTTGTTGGCACAGAACGTTTGCAGGCAGGTGGCTATTTTAAGGCAAAATTGCTGCAAGAAAATTTAATTAAGGCATCCAAACTGCCGTATACGATATTGCGCGCAACCCAGTTTTACGAGTTTATGATGGGCATTGCCCAAGCAAGTACGGATGGTGAAACTGTGCGTTTGAGTTCAGCCACTTTACAACCTGTGGCAGCAGCGGATGTTTCAAAAGCACTGGCTGACATTGCGATTGAAAACCCTAAAAATGACATCGTTGAAGTTGCAGGGCCAGAAAAAATCGGGTTGGACAAACTGATACAAAAAGTTTTAGACACGCACTCAGACAAACGTAAAGTCATCACTGATGATAATGCGCCTTATTTTGGCATGTTAGTGATTGATGACGCATCACTTACTCCCGGGTTGAACCCTCGCATAGGTCAGATCCGCTATGCAGATTGGCTTCAACAATCAGTTTCGCTCGCCTAATAAACTCAGGCCATATCAGCCCAACTTAACCGTATTTGCATAATGGCAAGAATTAACTTGCTACTTAAATACGGTTAATTATTTGAAAAAGGAAAACATATCCATGAGTCACTTAAGCCGAATTAAAAAAGCTTTATTCATCGCAGTATTCTCACTCAACTACACCACTGCGGTTAATGCACACGATGCTCCACATGAAGGCCCTGAAGTGACACCAGTGATGATCAAAGACTTAACAGATATTCCTGGTAAAGAAGTTTTAATGATTACAGTTAATTACAAGCCCGGTGAAGTTGAAGTGCCGCACCGCCATGATGCACATTGTTTCTTATATGTGTTAGAAGGTTCGGTAATCATGGGGGTAAAAGGGGGTAAAGAGGTGACACTAAAAGCTGGCCAAACTTTCTACGAAGGTCCTAACGACATCCATACCATTGGACGAAATGCCAGTAAAACAAATCCTGCTAAATTTTTAGTCTTACTCTTGAAGAATAAGGGTGTAGATGCAGTATTACCAGTAAAATAAATCAAGGATGCTCTTTGATATTTTAGCTAAATGTTTTAAAAGGAATGATTAACATGAGATTAATGCATGTAGACGCTAGCCCTAAAAGCTCGCTTTCAAACTCGAAAATGTTATCCGCTTATTATGTTGATTTGCTCAAAAAGCAAATTCCAGATTTGGAAATAGATTATCTTGACCTGTCTATTGATACGCCGCCGCATGTGAGTGGTGATTTTGCTAAAGCGACTTATACGCCGGCATCAGAAAGAACCGATGAGATGAAAAAGGTTCTGGAATACTCCGATAATTTGTGCGCACGAGTATTGATGTCAGATATGCTTGTTTTTGCTATGCCGATGTATAACTTTTCGATGCCTTCTAGTTTTAAAGCATTTATTGATAACTTAGTGCGGACTAACCTTACTTATAATTTCCTTGCTGATGGCACAACATCTGGAAATCTTACTCGCCAAAAAGTAATCTTTATCACGGCTAGAGGCGCAGATTTAAGACCCGGATTAAGCCCTTGGGCAGGCATGGATGCGCTTACTCCTGCGCTACGCTCACCTTTTGCTTTTTTAGGCGTAGAGAACCCTCACTTTGTAGACGCACAGCCACTTCAATTTTCTGATCAGACTGCACGTGAAGAAGCGCTCAAGCGGGCATATAGTGAACTTGAGTCCATAGCTAAAGAATGGATGAGCTAATCATGATATCGAGTATGATTCAAATCTTATAAATGAATAATGGTTATCTATGAGCTACATCACAGAATTAATCCAGCAGTTTGGATTAATTATCGTATTTGTTAATGTTTTTTTAGAGCAACTGGGGTTACCAATCCCTGCTTACCCAACACTAGTAATTGCTGGCGCTTTATTAATTAGCCCTGAGCAGTTTTCTTTCCCAGTGGTATTGCTTACAGCTGTTGTAGCTGCCGTGATAGCTGATACCTTTTGGTATTTTACTGGGCGCAAATATGGAAACAAGGTGATGAGCAAGCTTTGTAAAATATCACTTTCTCCCGACACCTGCGTTGCTCAATCCCAATCACTGTTCTTGAAATTTGGACCACCAGCTTTACTGATATGTAAATTTGTTCCTGGATTCGCCTCGATCTCTAGCGCCCTGGCTGGTTCTACCGGCACCAAGCTAATCGTTTTCCTGATTATGGATGGACTCGGTGCAGCGTTATGGGCTGGTTCAGCATTATGGTTAGGCTCGTTGTTCAGCAATGCAATTGATGAGTTGATGAGCATTTTAGTTGAAATGGGCAAATGGGGAATGCTGCTGGTCTTATTAGCCCTGCTTGTTTTCATCGCGTCAAAATGGTGGGAAAGGCAAAGATTTCTGAAAGATCTGCGCATGGCTCGCATTAGTGTGGATGAGTTAAATATACTTTTAGCTAAAGGTGAAACGCCAATTATTTTAGATACAAGAGCACCTCATCTTATTGAGGATGGCTGGATTCCGGGCGCTCAATTCATCACGATGGAAACCTTAGACGAGTTAACGTTTAAAACCAATGATAATGAAGCCGTCATACTCTACTGTTCTTGCCCAAATGAGGTAACAGCAGCAAAGATCGCTAAGGCATTGATGAAAAAAGGTTATTATAATGTAAGGCCGCTTGCCGGTGGAATTGATGCTTGGCGTGCTGCAGGGTATAACGTAGAGAATCTAAAGTAATATAACAATTAAATGGATTTTATTATTGTGCTCACTTGTGGCAATTTCTAACTGATTTAAATTTCTTTCAGAGCGTGTAGTTAAATCACGCATTTAAATCTCAGCAAAACAACTTTTCAGTTTCCTAGCCGCTTCATCAGCGGCTTTTTTGTTTGCAACATTAGTAAAACCAATGATTAAACCATTCTGATTAGGGTCAGTGGTCCAGTTCGATAATGCATGAATGTTATAGCCAAGCTTATTGAACGCGGTTGTAACATCATTATCAGAATGACCCGAAACAATTTTTACAACTAATTGCATTCCATTTTTATGTGAGTTCACTGCAATTTCTTGCCCTAATATTTCACTTAAGCTATGGCTGGTTATTTCCCTGCGATGTGAATAAAGGGCGCGCATTTTGTTCAAATGCTTAGAAAAATGGCCTTCAGCGATAAAATCATTAACGATTAATTGAGAGGTAATCGAGCTACCTATCTGGTAAATATTAGCTTTCTCTGTACAGATATCCACCAAATTCTGCGGTAGAACGATGTAACCTAATTTTAATGATGGAAATAAGGTCTTACTAAACGTGCCTGCATAAATGACTCGATCATACTGATCCAAGCTTTTTAATGACGGCAAGGGATACCCAGAGTATCGATACTCACCGTCATAATCATCTTCAATAATCCAAGAATCATTGCTGCCAGCCCAGTCCAGTAGCTGAGTTCTTCTAGACCACGACATGGCCATGCCTAATGGACTATGATGAGACGGCGTGACAATCGCAAGCTTTGCTTGGGGCGATTTTTTGATACCCTCTGAAACAATTAAGCCTTCATTGTCCACTGCCACCCTAATTACTTTTGCTCCGATATCTTCTAGCAAGGTTGAAGCGAATAGGTAACCTGGGTCCTCCATCCAGACTTCCTGACCACTTAGCCTTAAAACCTTACTTAGAAAATCCAATCCGCCCTGATAGCCCGTAGTCATAAAAACTTGGCGCGGATCGCAAACAACACCTCTAGATAATCGCAAATAGGTCGCGATTGATTGCCTTAATGGCAAATAACCCAAAGGGTCTTTGTGTGACATCTCAATTGAAGACATGCTGCGCATTCTATTTGAACCCAGCCTAGACCAGATCTTGCGCGGGAAAGCATCGTATGCTGGACTGCCTGGTAAAAAGATGTGCGAATAAGTATTTAAATCTGGGCCTTGAGTTGGTGAGACACTAGAGAGTCCTTGACTAGAGTTTTTGGGAGTGGAGCGCTTACTTTCTTTATCAAAAGCATATGGCGTAGATACGAATGTTCCAGCTTGCCCTTTTGAGGTAAACACCCCTTCTCCCAACAGCATGGAATATGCGTTTTCAACAGTGCCTCTAGCGACATTCAGCTCAATGGAGAGCGTCCTGGTGGAAGGTACTCTGTCACCGTCTTTTAATAAATGACTTTCTATAGCCTGTTTAAAACGCTTATATATTTGGAGATGGATTGGTTGGGAATCTGATTTGCTGAGCGAGATCAACTTCTTTGATGATGTATCAACCATGGCATCGTTCGATTCAAAATGTTGTACTTATTATACCGTTGCAAACCTAAATCTAGCTCTTGCTTTAACACCTAACGAAAGTTTCTATTTAATCCAGATAGATGAATGAGGATAATAATGCCTCCTTTTGGCGGTTGAACTCACCACCTTAAAGTAGGCATCCGCCCTATATCACCTATATGAAAAACCGTCAGATTGTTTTTCCATATTCACTGATTCTATTCTATGAATGCCGCTTACTAAAGCTTTAATCGAGGCTGTCACAATGTTAAAATCGATTCCCACACCATAACAATCCTTAAGGCCATCACGATTTAGTGGTGAAACCTCTATATAAGCACAAGAGTTCGCATCAGCTCCGTCAATACTTGGATTCATTGAACGTTGCTCGTAACTGCGAACATTTACATTTAGTCCTGCACTTTTAAATGCATTAACAGCAGCATCGATAGGCCCATTACCCTCACCTGTGAGGAAATGTGGGTTACCATCAATTTCGATATGCAAGCGAATTCCTTGAGTATTATCATTTTCAAAAAGATGATGTTCAACATACTTAACCGTTGCATGGGCTTCAAGATAGGTAGCCGAGAAAAGTTTCCAGATATCGGCAGCAACCATTTCCCCTCCATAGCCATCTGTATACTTCTGCACTACTCCAGCGAATTCAACTTGTAATCTACGCGGCATCACAATACCGTATTCATTTTCCAATAAATATGCGATGCCACCTTTGCCAGATTGACTATTTACGCGTATTACCGAATCGTAGTTACGCCCGACATCTTTCGGATCAATCGGAAGATAAGGCACATTCCAAAATTCGTCTGGTTTTTGTACAGCCAAACCTTTTTTAATCGCATCCTGATGTGACCCGGAAAATGCGGTAAAAACTAAATCACCCACATAAGGGTGGCGTGGATGTATCGGTAACTGGTTACAATCTTCAACGGTACGAGCAACTGCATTAATGTCGGAGAAATCAAGATCAGGTGAGACGCCTTGTGTATACATATTCAAAGCCATTGTCACTATATCAACGTTCCCAGTTCGTTCACCATTACCAAAAAGACAGCCTTCTACACGATCAGCGCCCGCCATTAACGCAAGTTCTGCTGCTGCAACTGCCGTGCCTCGATCATTGTGTGGGTGAAGGCTTAAAATAATGCTATCGCGCCTTGCAAGATGGCGATGCATCCATTCAATCTGGTCTGCGTAAATATTGGGCGTAGACACCTCAACAGTCGTCGGTAAATTGATGATTACTTTGTTCTCTGGTGTCGCACCCCATACCTCCGTCACAGCATTACAAACCTCTAATGCGAAATCAAGTTCAGTCGCAGTGAATGTTTCAGGACTGTATTCAAGCACCCATTCCGTTTCTGGTTGTTCAGATGCTAATTGTTTAATTAATTGCACGGAAGTTACCACCATACTCACAACCTCATCCTTAGTCATACCAAAGACGATTTCACGGAAAGGCTTTGAGGTAGCGTTATATAAATGCACAATCGCACGGCGCGCACCTCTGAGAGATTCCATCGTACTAACAATCAAATGCTCGCGTGCTGGAGTCAAGACCTCAATAGTGACATCATCAGGAATATGATTACCTTCAATAAGCGTTCGCACAAAGCCAAAATCCGTCTTTGAGGCTGAAGGGAATGCCACTTCAATTTCTTTGAAGCCAATATCACAAAGCATACGAAACATGCGCATTTTTCGTTCTGCATTCATTGGCTCAAAAAGTGACTGATTACCATCACGCAAATCTGTACTTAACCAGATTGGCGATTGGGTAATGGTTCGGTTGGGCCACTGACGATCGGGCAAGTTTACTGGCGGAAATGGCCTGTATTTATTAATAGGATGCTGCAACATTGAAATGACTCCTGATGAAC
>Ga0123388_1025159_pt1 | contig 36845 bp, 21 predicted proteins | sample T0HHNO3metaT_FD_89916 | JGI IMG/M metagenome (GOLD analysis project Ga0123388, IMG submission 89916) | Methane-oxidizing artificial microbial communities from Washington, USA to study methane cycling - T0-HHNO3 metaT (Metagenome... | ecosystem: Engineered > Modeled > Simulated communities...
CTCAAGCAAAAAGACCCGGTCGGCAGACGGCTGGATTTTTTAATGCAGGAATTGAACCGTGAAGCCAATACCTTGGGCTCCAAATCGACCGACAAGGAAATGACCAAAATAGCCATCGAGCTTAAAGTGCTGATCGAGCAAATGCGCGAACAAATTCAGAATATAGAGTAGCGCTTCAAAACGACGCTTAAAATCCTCTACAAGCCGCGAACCTCGCGGCTTGTTTGTTTTATGCCCCTATCGATAGACCCAGTTGGGCGCCAACGCTCCGCCTCCATGAAGAACAGTGTCCGTATTTGCTTTCATGCTATACTCAAAAACGGTTGATAAACTCGTTATTAACGACTTGGCAGTCCCACATTACCTGCTTGCGATTGACGCCTAAAAAGAACCCAACTTCATGGCTCGCTTAAAACACACAAAGGTTATTTGGATAGCGGCCACTGCGTTGGTCTACTACTTTTTAGCCCACTTCGGGATGGCATTATTTGCGCTTAAGCCGGGTAATATCACACTACTCTGGCTGCCGTCCGGAATTGCCCTGGTTATGTGTCTTCATTGGGGTTACCGGTCCATCCCTTTCATTGTCCTGGCCAGTTTCGCCGCAAATTTTTCAGGCATGTCCGCATTCTCAGGGCCGGGGCCGTTTTTGCATACGGCAGTCGCCGCCATCGCAGATGGGATGGTTGGGATTATAGCCCTGCATGCCTTTAAATACTTCTTGCCGAATGGACTCACACGCAGCCATGATCTGGTTCTGTTTGGACTTTGGGTTTGTATTGCCCCGACTTCGATAACAAGCATCATCCTGTCGATTAATTTGGCAGTCGGCGGCTATATCTCATGGGCTGAAACCGAAAATTTTTTCCTCATGCTGGTTTTGGCCGACAGTCTCGGCATTCTGCTGGTTTATCAGGTTTATCAAGGCTGGCACGATGACGGAAAAATGAGTCGAGCGGAGTTGAATTGGCTTGCCGGAACAACGCTGGTCATGGCCGTCTTATTGACGCTCGGTTTTACTACATTACCGGGAGCGGTCTTTTTTATCGTGCCGCTACTGTTGGTGCTTTCGTTCAATGTGAATCTATTTGGCGTGGCAACGATAAGTTCCGTCTCCTTAATGAGTATCATCGTTGCCACCGCGCATAATGCCGGTCCCTTCGAGGTAACCGATCCGGCGGATTCAAACTTTCGACTGATGGCCTTCGTTTTTTCGAGTGCGTTGACAATACTCGGAATCGCCCTGCAAAACCGGCAGTTGACTTCAATTGAACGCTCCAGCGAGTTGTGGAAAGACGCCGCAGAACATGATCCGTTGACTGGACTGATTAATCGGCGCGCTTTTCTGCCGCGCTTGCAAAACGAGCATCAACGGGCTTTGCGTACGGGTAACACGTATACTTTTGCCATGCTTGACCTGGATCATTTCAAGTCGATCAATGACGCCTATGGACATCATTGCGGAGATGCTGTGTTATGTGCGCTTGCGGCAGTTATGGTCGAAAACTGCCGGTCTATCGATGCGGTGGTGCGCATGGGCGGCGAAGAATTTGGTATCCTGTTTCCCGAGTGTCATATCGATGAAGCATTAATCGCGTTGGAGCGCATACGCAAGCGGTTTGAAAGCAGCTCGACGATGGCTGACGGAAAATTGATTTTCGTCACTGTTAGTATTGGAGTGGCAGCGTTTGCAGGCGCCGAGGAAAAGGACACTGAAGTGGTTGAGCGGGCCGATAGAGCGCTCTATGCCGCCAAGGCGGAAGGACGCAACCAGATAGTCGTAGGGCTTTAAGGTGATCGTTTGAGTTTAAACAGCCCACAGGCAGTCATAGTTGAATCCATTGAAACAAGAATTGGCCTCAAAATCCCCGGATTTTGAAAAAATATAAAAAATTCAGCGCCTTTGCAGCATGACGGTTTAAATTGCAATTAATAGAGAATTCCTTATGACGCCTCCCAATAACTTATCCCGGTTTTCGCGCAGCCTCTGGCTGGCCTTGGGCATGTTTGTCGTTTTCTCCATTCTTTTTGTCACATACGTCCGTTCGGAAAAGCAGATTGATCGCGCCAATGAGTTGCGGCTTCAATCCCACTTGTTGGCTGACGAATTACGCCAGTCGTCAGATGATCTTACCCGTATGGTGCGCAGCTATGTCATTACCGGCAATCCCATCTATAAACAACACTTCCAGGACATTCTCGATATCCGCGACGGCAAGATGTCGCGCCCGGTCGATTATCACAACATCTATTGGGATCTGGCACTGGCTGATGACTTGCGGTTGCAGCCAGACAGCGGACAAAAAATTGCCTTGCAGGAGCTAATGCGGCAAGCCGGTTTTACCGAGGAAGAGTTTGCCACGCTGGCAAAAGCCAAGGCCAATTCGGATGGACTCACCGGCACCGAATTCGCCGCGATGAAGCTGGTCGAATCCACAACCACGCCTACCGATGCCAACCGTCTGAAGGCAAGCCTGATGTTGCAAGACGCAGCCTATCACCAGGCCAAGGCGGGCATCATGCGCCCGATCGGCGAGTTCTACCGGCTGATGAATCAACGCACCCTGAATGGCATCCACGCTGCGGAGAATGCGGCTGCGCTTTTACGCATAGCGCTCGTCTCATCCGGCTTGCTGTTGGTCTTCATGTTGTGGCGCGCTTATCGGGCTTTGTACGCCACACTGGGTTCATCGGTGGATGAGTTGTATGGACGTATTATCCGCATAGGCCGCGGAGATTTTTCATCCGCCATTCCTGTCGCACGCGGCATGGAAAACAGCGTGCTGGGCTGGCTGTCGGAAACGCAGATCAACCTTGCCCGCTTTGATGTGCAGCGCAAGGAGGCCGAAACGCTAAATCAGCGCATGACCCAGCTTTATGCCGCGTTGAGCCAGTGCAACCAGGCCATCGTACGTTGCAGCAATGAACAAGAGTTGTTTCCGCAGATTTGCTGCGATGCGGTGACTTTCGGCGGCATGAAGATGGCCTGGATAGGCATGTTGGACGAACAAAGCAAACAGCTTAAGCCGGTGGCGTCTTATGGCAGCGGCACGGAATATCTGGAAGGGATTCAAATTTCGTCTGATGAAAACGAGGTGGCCGGGCGAGGTCCAACCGGAACATCCATGCGTGAAGATCAGCCTTTCTGGTGCCAGGATTTTCAGCATGATCCTGCAACCGCCCCCTGGCACGAGCGCGGTGCAAAATTCGGCTGGAACGCTTCAGCCGCGCTGCCCTTGCACAGAAACGGCGCGGTCATTGGGGTTTTTACGCTGTACGCCGCCGAAATCAATGCCTTCGATCGATCGGCGCGCAACCTGCTGGTTGAAATGGCGATGGACATCGACTATGCGCTGAACAGCTTTGAGCGCGAGGCGCAGCGCAGGCATGCCGAGAGATCGCTGGCAGATTCGCATCATCTGCTTAAAATGATTATCGACACCGCGCCTATGCGCATTTTCTGGAAAGATAAGGAGTTACGTTACCTGGGCTGTAATCCCGCTTTTGCCAAGGATGCCGGCGAATCGGTTCTACAGGATGTGGTCGGCAAAGACGATTACCAGCTGGCCTGGAAAGAACAGGCGGAATATTATCGCGCCGACGACCGGCTGGTCATGGATTCGAATACGCCTAAGCTGGCTTTTGAAGAGCAGCAAACCACGCCAGACGGCACAATCATCTGGCTGCGTACCTCTAAAGTGCCGCTTCAGAATGAGGCCAAGGAAACCATCGGCGTACTGGGTATTTACGAAGATATAACCGAGCAAAAGTGTATCGAGGAACGTATCCACTATCTGGCAAATTTCGACCCGCTCACCGGATTGCCGAACCGCACCCAGCTGAATGATCATCTTAAATATGCCCTCAGCCTGGCGAAGCGCAGCAACGGCCATTTGGCCTTGATGTTTCTGGATCTCGACCATTTCAAAGACATCAATGACTCGCTCGGCCACAGCATCGGCGATGCCTTGTTGATCGAGCTGGCCAAGCGTCTGCGCCTGGTGCTTCGGACGGAAGACACCGTGACGCGCCTGGGCGGGGACGAATTCATTTTGTTATTACCCGGCGTCGATGCCATCGGCGCCGCGCATGTTGCGCAAAAATTACTGGATGCCATTGCGGGGTCCTATTGGATCGAGCTCTATGATCTGGCCTTGACGGCATCGATCGGTATTGCGCTCTATCCGGCGGATGGCGTGGATCTGGAAACACTCTCCAAAAGCGCCGATGCCGCCATGTATCGCGCCAAACAGGAAGGTCGCCAATGCTATCGTTTCTTTACCCAGGAAATGCAAGCGCGCTCGGCACGCAATCTGCAATTGGTGAATGCGCTGCATCACGCGCTGGAACGCGACCAATTACAGGTCTATTACCAGCCGCAAGTGGCCATGCAAAATGGGCATGTCATCGGGGCCGAGGCCTTGTTGCGCTGGCAACATCCTGAATTGGGCATGGTGTCTCCGGCAGAATTTATTCCTGTCGCGGAAGGCAGCGGGCTGATCCTGTCGATCGGCGAATGGGTATTAAGGAGCGCGGTGCGGCAGGCAAAAACCTGGATAGATGAGGGTTTCGGCCCGCTGATTATGGCCGTGAACCTGTCCGCGGTGCAGTTTCGGCATCCCGATTTGCCCGAGTTGATCACCCGCATACTCGACGAAGAAGGCTTGCCGCACGAATATCTGGAACTGGAATTGACCGAAGGCGTGGCGATGCACAACCCGCAAGGCGTCATCGCCGTGATGAATAATCTGCACGAGCGCGGCGTTCGCATGTCGATCGACGATTTCGGTACCGGCTATTCCTCACTGAGCTATCTGAAGAAGTTCAAGGTGTACAAACTCAAGATCGACCAGTCCTTTGTGCGCGACATCAGTACCGACCCGGAAGACAAGGCCATCGTCAGCGCCATTATCAGTCTGGCCAAGGGCCTTGGCCTGAAAACCATTGCCGAAGGTGTGGAAACGGCAGGGCAACTGGCGTTCCTGCGCGAACAGGGCTGCGATGAGATGCAGGGTTATCTGTTCAGCAAGCCGGTACCGGTTGAGCAGTTTGAAGCATTATTGAAGCGGGATGTTGTTTTTGATGAGATGCCCAAGTCGTTTTGTCGGCCATGACATAGTTAGATGCGGTCGGCGCGTGGCTTGACGCGGGCAAGCGTGTTCCGCATCGACGTTGAAAGGATACTGAAAGGTTGCAATGTTAAACTCGTCCGTGAAATAACAGGGCAAGTTTACAGACCCTTAGATTATTGAAATCCGCCATGATCGGTAAAAAACTATTTATAGTTTACAATTGCTAACCCTTGAAACTATCAGACAACAGAGCATAAGGAACATTAAAATCATGGGGATACTCAGCATACTGCTCTGGACTCCGGCTGCCGGGGTCTTGCTCCTGGCTTTAACGCCCGGCCGGAATATTCAGCTAATCCGCTATATCGCGAATCTATTTACCACGATCGCCTTTTTATTGGTCTGCTGGTTGCTTAGCATTTATAACGCGCAGGATGCGAATTTACAGTTTAATGAATATTTTCCGCTTAACCCCAAGTTAGGCAGCGCTTATGCGTTGGGCATCGACGGTTTATCGATGCCGATGCTGGTGATGGCGACCTTGCTCACGTCAATCGCATTGCTGGCCTCGTTCACCGTATCCAGCAGCGTCAAGGGCTATCATATTTGCATACTGTTGCTTGAGTTCGGCATGTTGGGAGTGTTTCTGGCCCAGGATTGGGCGTTGTTCTATATCTTCTGGGAAGTGACATTAATCCCGCTGTTTTTCCTGATTGGCCGCTGGGGCGGCAAGCGACGGCACACGGCCAGTCTTAATTTTGTCCTGTACACGATGGGCGGCTCGGTTTTTATGCTGATCAGCCTGTTGGCGGTCAGCCAGTACGACCTTGAACACGGCGGCTCGTTAATGTCCTCCATGCATCAGGCCGCGCAAGACATGCCAAGGATCGAGCAGGTCCTGGTGCTGTTGGGTTTCGTGATCGGTTTCGGCGTTAAAATGCCGATTTTCCCGTTGCACGGCTGGCTGCCGCTGGCGCATGTCGAAGCGCCCAGTCCGGTCAGCATTTTGTTGTCCGGTATTCTGCTGAAAATGGGCGCTTACGGCTTGATCCGGGCGGTGGTGATGCTGCCCGAGGCCGCAAAACTGTTGCAACCCTTCCTGATTTTCCTGGGCTTGTTCGGCATGCTTTACGGCGGATTGCTGGCCTGGCGGCAAAGCGATCTTAAAGCCATGGTGGCCTATTCCTCAATCAGCCATATGGGCATTGTGTTGCTGGGTATCGCGACCTTGAATGAGGCGGGCATTACCGGCGCGGTGTTGCAAATGACTGCGCACGGCCTGATTGCCGGGGCACTGTTTCTGCTGGTCGGCCTGCTGTATGAGCGCACCCATACCCGCAACATTCAGGATTACAGCTCGCTGATTCAGGTGATGCCGCGTTTTGCGGTATTCATGACCTTGACCTTGCTGGCGGCGATGGGCTTGCCGGGTTCGGTCGGCTTTATTGCCGAACTGCATACACTGATCGGCGGGTTTCGCTCATCAACCAGCGTCGGCTTAGGCCTGGGCGTGATGGTGTTTTTCAGCGTGAGCGTTTTAATCGGAGCCGCCTACGCGATACGCACCATCAGCCTGTTGTTTACCGGTCCGGTAAAACCGCAAATGCGGCAGATTGAAGACTTGAGAGCGCCGGAATTATTGGCCGCCGGAATACTGGTTGCCGGCATTGTGTTTTTCGGTCTGCTGCCTGCGCCGCTGCTTGATTTGTCCGCAGCCACCATCGGCCAAATGAACAGTCTGATCAGTCAACGGATTTTGTAGGAATAACGATGCAAGACAGTCCTTTAAAATTGCGCGAGCAGATTACCACTGCGTTGAACCATCTGGACCATGTCCTGCCCGGGCAGGCGCCGATCCTCGATTTTGTGCATCACAATACCTTGCATGGCTTTCAGCACCTGCCGTTTGACGAGGCCTTGGCTGAATTCGAAGCCTTGACCGGTATTTGCTGCTATCTTCCCGACGCGCGAAACCGGGATTTTTACCGGCAGGGGCGCATTGATGATAGCGACCTGTCCGCCGCCTTTGCGCAGTACCCGAACTTGCAGACGGAGCAAATCGTTTGCGCGTTAAAAGACAAGGCCATCACCCGGCAGGCTATTTACCGCATTGCGCTGTTATTCGATTTGCAGGCGGTTAGCGTCAGCCAGTTGAACTGGCAAATAGAAGAATTGGCTGCGCTGGATGCGGTGCAAGCCGACGTACCTGAGCGGATTCGCCAGCGTTTGCTTGCCGACGACAGTCATGCGATCCGGCACTTATGGGAAAGTATTTTAATCAAGCTCGGGCTGGAGCAGGCGGCTTTGCACCCGGAAAATATGCTGGATTTGTCGCTGGAACAAGCTGAAAACTGGCTGGCGCAAGTTCAGCAAAATACCAATGCGGGAGCGACCTCAGTCGCGATTGAAGTCGCTCCCGCAACACACCAGCAAATGCGGCAACAGGCAGGCGCGGCGCTGGATGAACTGCTGGATCAAGTCGGCGGCAACATCAGCTTGCGGGGGGTTATTCTGGCATTGAGCGGCATAGACATTCTCGATGCCATCCGGTCGCAGCTGATACGCTTTTGCGCATCAGGGCTGGATGAAGGCGTGGCGGCATGGCAGTTGCCTGAACGCAGTCGCTTGGGGCTTTATGCGGCCTGGCGGGCAACGGCGCAGTACGACGCAAATCCTTTTTTGCATGAGTTACGCGACTGGCAACAAATTATCGCCGAATTGCCCGAAGACGCGGTCGACACCATCATCCTGCAATTGAGTCACCTGGAAATACCGCAAGCGTACTGGGATGGTTATCTGCGTCGACTGGCGCTGGAAATACCCGGCTGGTCGGGCCTGATCAACTGGCGGCAGCATCACCTCAACTATCAGACCTCCAATGATGCAGCGCCGACGCTGGCCGATTATCTGGCGATACGCCTGACGCTGGATCGGCTGTGGCTGAACCAGGTTTGCCGCGACACCTGGAAAATCGAAGCCAAGCTCAGCTCAATCCGCAGCTATTTCACTAAGAACCTGTCGGAATTCATGGTGCGCACTCGCCTATATCAGGGCGACTTGCCGGAATATCTGACCCACCGGGCGGAATCGCTGACCTTGCATGCCGGTTCCGAGCGTTACGACCGCACCGACTGGCAGCAACTTGCCGACCTGATTTGGACCTGGCAGTGCTGTCCGATGTCGGACAAACAGCCCGTAGTCGTTCATGTACCCTATAACAGCGGCTGGCGTTTGTTTCGGTTATGCCAGCATCTGGGGATTAACGCCGCAGGCCTGCAACAACTGGATACAAAAGATCTGCAAGCCATGTTGGCTGTGCTGGATGAATTCACCCCGACCGAACGCAGTAAAGTCTGGCTGACGGCTTACGAACATCATTACCGAGAGAACTTTTTCCAGGCAGTGCGCGCCAACCATCATCGCGGTCGCTGGGCCGGACGCGGACAACGTCCCGATTCGCAGATCATCTTCTGCATGGACGACCGTGAAGAAGGTTTCCGCCGCCATCTTGAAGAGCTCAATCCCGCAGTTGAAACTCTGGGCGCAGCCGGGTTTTTCGGCGTTGCGATGAATTACAAGGGACTGGACGACAGCAAGGTAACACCGCTGTGTCCGGTGGTGGTAACGCCTGCGCATGAAGTGCGGGAAGTGCCCCGGCCCGGCAACGACTCGGCATTGCTCAAGCACAATCGTGGCCTTAAGCTGAGTCGGTGGTTTGCCAATCAGCTGCATCAGGGCTTGCGGCGCAGTCTGTTGTTATCGCATCCGGTTATCGATGCGATTGCGCCGATTACCTTCGCCGGATTATTGGCTAAAGCCCTGTTTCCCAAGCCGCAACAACGACTGGTTTCCGGCATAGCCCGGCGGGTTTCGCCAGAGGTTAAAACGCAACTGTTGTTTACCTCTACGGATGAAGCGTCCACGCCGGAGCGCCCGAAATTGGGTTTTAACGATAGCGAGCAGGCTGACCGGGTTGCAGGCTTTTTGCGTAATACCGGCCTGACCTATGGCTTCTCGGAATTGGTTGTCTTAATGGGACACGGTTCCATCAGCCAAAACAACCCGCATTTGGCGGCTTACGATTGCGGCGCCTGCAGCGGTCGGCACGGCGGGCCGAATGCCAGGGTGTTTGCGGCGATGGCTAATCGCCCTGAAATACGCAAGCTGTTGGCGGAGCGCGGTATCACTATTCCGTCCGATACCTGGTTTCTCGGCGCCGAGCACAACACCTGCAATGAACAAATCAGCTGGTACGATCTCGACCAGCTGCCGGCCGAACGTCTGGCCGGATTAAAGAAACTACAGCAGGAATTGCGGCATGCCCAACAGATGTCGGCGCACGAGCGCTGCCGGAGGCTGGCATCGGCCCCGCGCAACCCGACACCCGAACAGGCTTTGGTTCATATCGAGGAACGCGCAGTCGATTTCTCTCAAGCGCGACCTGAACTCGGTCATGCCACGAATGCTTCGGCGGTCGTCGGTCGCCGGTCCTTAACGCAAGGCGCATTTTTCGATCGTCGGGTGTTTTTGATTTCCTACGATCCGACTCAAGACCCCGACGGCAAAGTGCTGGAAGGTATTTTGCTGGCGGTGGCCCCGGTTGGTGCGGGTATTAACCTGGAATATTATTTTTCCACCGTTAACAACGAACGCTTCGGCTGCGGCTCTAAAGTACCGCATAACGTCACCGGTTTTTTTGGCGTCATGGAAGGGGCGAGCAGCGATTTACGCACCGGCCTGCCTCAGCAAATGGTTGAAATACACGAGCCGATGCGCTTGCAGATTATGGTTGAGGCCAAAACTGCGGTGTTGGAACAAATTTATCATCGTCAGGCAAGCATACGGGAGCTGGTCGCCGGTGGCTGGGTACATCTAAGCGCTAAAGACCCTGACAGTGCCGAGATTTTCTCATTTCAGACCGGCACGGGTTTTGTGCTTTGGCAAGCCGAGGCAAAAGACCTGCTGGTCCGGGATAATTCACCGGATTGTTACAGGGATCAAACGCTGCCGGTAGCGCCGGTGCTGATCAAACAGCCTGAACTGTTTGGAGCTACGAATAGCCCTCTCCAAAGGGAGAGGGTTGGGTGAGGGGAGAATAAAATGAAATTAACCGCCAAAGCTAGGTCGTTGAGACAAAACCAAACCGATGTTGAGTATTTGTTATGGCAGAAACTAAGAAATAGACAAGTATTAAACTTTAAATTTCGCCGACAATTTCCTATCGTCCCGTTTATTGTGGATTTTTGCTGTCTTGAATTAAAGTTAATTATTGAGCTAGACGGTTCTCAGCATTTTGAACAAGCGGCCTATGATGAAGAAAGGAGTTTTTACCTTACACAACGTGGATTTAAAGTGATTCGTTTCTGGAACAATGAGGTTATTGAAAATAGTGAAGGTGTTTTAGAGAAAATTTATTTGGTTATTTTAGAGATTACAGGCAGGGAAGAATGATTATATTATTTCCCCTCACCCAACCCTCTCCCTTTGGAGAGGGCTTTTTCTGGGCACTAATGAACTCTGTGCTTAGCCTCGTAAATTGCAGGGAAACTTAATAAATGGACGCATTAGTCGTTTTAATCCCCTTAATGCCATTGATCGCCGCTTCGGCTATCGGCATGGGGCATCTGTTTGGCGTCATCAGCGGTGAGGCCGATGAAAGCATAACGGCAGATATAGCAAACTGGACGATTAGCATGTCCAGCCTGCTGGCCTTGACTTTGCTGGGCATCGATTTATGGGGTAAAAATACCGGCTTCTACACGGTAGGGCACTGGCTGAACAGCGATACGCTGGACATACAGATAAACTTTATTACCGGCGGTTTTAATGTCCGTTTGGCGGCACTGTTTTCAATACTGTTAACCATAGTTACCCACTTTTCAGTTAACTACATGCATCGGGAAGCGGGTTATCACCGGTTCTTTTTTATTCTGAGCCTGTTTTCTTCGGCAATACTGTTGCTGGTGTTGTCGGGCAATGCGGTCGGCACTTTTATCGGCTGGGAAGTTGCAGGCGTATGTTCTTATTTTTTAATCGCCTACGCTTATGACCGCCCGGTTGCGGTCGCTAATGCGACGCGCGTTTTTGTGACCAATCGTATCGGCGACGCCGCGTTTGTGTTGGGCGCGGGCTTAAGCTACGCCTGGCTTGATAGCGTTAATTGGAGCAATATCAATGCCGCATCGGAACAGCTCACCCCAGGTGAAGCGACCGCAATTGCGCTGTGTTTTGCGGTCGCCGCCTTTGCCAAATCGGCGCAGCTGCCGTTCACGCCCTGGCTGGCCCGGGCAATGGAAGGGCCTACGCCATCAAGCGCGGTATTTTACGGTGCGGTCATGGTGCATGCCGGGGTTTATCTGGTCATTTTGTTAAGGCCGATTTTTGAACATGCGCCGTTGGCCATGGCTGTGGTCGCTATCGTGGGCTTGATGACTGCGGTTTACGGTTTTGTGGTTGGACTGACCCAGACCGATGTTAAAAGCTCGCTGATTTTTGCGACATCAGGCCAATTGGGTTTGATGTTTCTGGAATGCGGTTTGGGGCTTTGGCAGCTGGCCGGCTGGCATCTTTGCGCTCATGCGGTGGTTCGCGGCTATCAATTCCTGACTGCGCCGTCGCTGATGCATAATATGCCGAGTCATTATATAGAGAGCTCGCGGCGCAAAGCGCCTGACCACGATCACAGCCATCGCCTGCGTCGTGTCGGCGATGTCCCTGCCTGGGTTTATGTCGCTTCTCTACAGCGCTTCTGGTTGGACCAGATTACCGACTGGGCGCTGGTCAAACCGGTGCGCGGCTTGGCGCATGACCTGAGTTATTTCGACGATCATATCGTTGACCGAATCATGGGGGCTCCCGCTCCAGCCATCCGGACCATATCGTCACTGGCGCAACTGGAAGAACAGATGATTGGCGCTCAACTGGATAATGACTCGGATAACTTTGCCCAAGGCAGCGGTCTGGCAGGAAAACTCACCGAATGGATGGCGGCGGTCTTGCACTGGTTCGAGGACCGCTTTGTATTGCGCGGCATCGGCAAAAATTCAATCAATTACGGTCGAGAGCTTGGGCATATCGCCAACAAGTTCGAACAATCCGTGCTCAGACCCCGCTATCTGGTGTTGTTTGTGTTTATAACATTGTTAGTTGCATTTTGAGGCTCTGATGGTAACCGTCCATTACCCACCGCTGGCGATTAAAAGTATTTTGTTCACCACGAACGACTGCATGGATGCAGGAGGTAGAGCAACGCATGGAGCCGTTGCCGAGACACGAAGAAATAAAACTTCGTGTTCTTCGTGCCTTCGTGGTGATGATTTTTTAAGTTTTTATAACCGAACTTACCCCTGATGGATATTACTGTTACTCCCTGGTCGGCATCGGCGGCCTTTCCGCTGCTCACTACGCTAACGCTGGTTCCGCTGGCGGCCATGATCGCTATCCTGTTTTCGCGGTCATCGACTGTTGCACTGCGTTTCGGCTTCGCCGGAGCGTCGTTGACGCTATTGCTGAGCGTCTATTTGCTGACTGTTTTTGATTCTGCCACGCCCGGTATTCATCTGGTTGAACATGTGCATTTTGCAGGCCTCAGTTACCGTGTCGGCGTCGATGGAACGAATATTTTATTTATCCCGCTGACCGCTGTTTTAACCTTGCTGGCGTTGATCTATACCTTGATCACCCGGCATGTGACCGACCGGCTGTTCATTGCCTGCCTGCTGGGTTATGAAACGGTATTGATCGGCGCATTTGCCGCGCTGAATGTGATGCAGTTCTGGCTATGGTGCGTGCTGGAACTGATTCCTGTGGCGCTGTTGACGATTCATGCCGGAACCGGGCAAAACCGGCGCTGGGTCGTCGTGCGATTACTGCAATACTGGGTCAGCGGCTTGCTGATGACGCTGGCCGGATTTTTGTTGCTGGCTTTCGGCTTGATCGATGCCGAACATGCGCTGACTTTCGACTGGCTGACGCTGAAACAGAATAACGCCTATCTGCACGATGAGGTGTTGGTTTTTATTCTGCTGTTCTTCGGCTTTGCGATCCGCATGCCGTTATTTCCGTTTCACGGCTGGTTGCCGGTGTTGGCGGAACAAGGCACGGTCGCCAGCGCGGTCATTTTTCTGGTGGGCTTGAAACTGGGCATTTATGCGGTCATTCGTTTCATTTTGCCGATGGTGCCCGGAGTTGCCGAACAATGGGCCGGATTTGTGGTGACACTGGGTTTGATCAGCATTTTTTACGGCGCGTTGCTGGCGCTGATGCAGATAAACATTCGCCGGTTATTGGCTTTTGCGGTCATCAGTCAAACCGGAATGCTGGTTATCGGCACCTTCTGTTTTAACGAGAACGGCCTGGAAGGCAGCCTGCTGCTGTCAGTGGCATACGGTCTGGCGATGGCGGGCATGCTGTTCAGCGTCGGCCTGATTTATGAGCGCTGCCGAACCGCGTATCTGCCGCGCCTGGGCGGACTGTTCGATACCAACGGCACGCTGGCCTTGCTGTTCCTGATTTCCGCGCTGAGCACCATGGTGATGCCCGGTACGCCGGGATTCGACGCGGCGCATTTGCTGGTTGAAGGGATTATCGAGGAAGACGGCTGGCTGCTTGCCATCGCTATTTTGGTCGGCAACGTGATGTCCGCCGCTTTCTTGTTATGGGCGTTCCAACGGATTTTCATGGCGAATCCCAAGCGTGCTAAACAACCGTATAATTGCGCGCACCACCCGGTTTGGAAGGAGCGTTTTATTACTGTGGTAATTTGCCTGTTGCTGATCGGCACCGGTTTTTACACGACGCCGTGGCTGAATTTTATAGATCAGGATGCGGCCGCTATCGGCAAGCAATTTCCGATGCACGGCGCACAAATCCCCCTCAATCCCCCTTTTTCAAACGGGGAAGTCAGCCTGCCTTCCGATGCCGACACCAAGGACGACCAACATGAGTAATGCCAGTTTTCCCGTTTTAAGCCTGATTATTTTACTGCCTTTATTGGGCGCGTTTACGGTAGCCGTTACCTGTAATATCCGTTTGGCCAAGCACATTGCGCTGTTGTTCGCTGCGCTGGAATTAATCGCAACAGGGTGTGTGGTGCAGTTGTTTAATGCCGACCTGGCCGATTTTCAACTGGTCGAACAGTATGACTGGATACCCAGCCTGAATATCGAATACCTGATTGGCGTGGACGGCATTTCAGTGTTGTTTTTGCCGATGTCCGCGCTGTTGACCTTAATGGCGATCGTCGCTTCATGGAATTCGGTACAACACCTGACCCGTTTTCATTTTGCCTTATTGCTGGTCTTGGAAGGCATCACCATCGGCGTGTTTCTGGCGCTGGATATGGCGCTGTTCTTTTTGTTCTGGGAACTGACCCTGCCGCCGATTTTCTTCTTGATCGGCTTATGGGGCATAGGCTCAGGGCGGCGCAGCGCGGCGATAAAATACACGCTGTTCATGCTGTTTGGCGGCGTGCCGTTACTGTTTGCGATTATCCTACTGGCAGTCAACCACGCCACCGCAGTCGGCGGCAGTATCCCGCAAGATATGGCTTTCAGCCTGCCGGTATTATTGGCAACGGCATTGCCGGATAACTTGCAAGCGTTGGTGTTTTTATTATTACTGCTCGGCTTTGCCGTTAAAGCGCCGTTGGTGCCGTTTCATACCTGGCTGCCCACCGTCGCCATGGAAGGTCCGACGCAGTTAACCGCCGTATTGACCGGCTTGAAACTCGGCGCTTTCGGCATCATCCGTTTTGCGATGCCGCTGGCGCCATCCGCCGCCGTTCAATACAGCTGGGTGCTGGGCATACTCGGCGCGATTACGCTGGTTTACAGCGCTTTGATTGCGTTGCAGCAAACCAATCTGCGCCGCTTGCTGGCTTATGCCAGCGTCAGCCATGTCGGCTTGGTCATCGTCGGTATTGCGTCGTTGAATATGCAGGGCATTCAGGGAGCGATATTTCAATTGCTGAACTTCACGATGGTTGCCGGGTCCCTGATGCTGGTGGCCGGATTTATCCAGCATCGTTTGGGCAGTACCGAAGCTATCCATCTGGGCGGTCTTGCTAAAGTCATGCCGCGGCTGACCTGTTTTTACTTTTTATTTGCGTTGGCCAGCATAGGATTGCCCGGAACCAGCGGTTTTCCTGCCGAATTATTGTTGATTGTCAGCACCATGCTGGCGCACCCCAGTATCAGCATCGCAGCCTTAGTCGGCGCGATACTCAGCGCCGCGTATATGCTGTCCTTTACCCGCCGCGCCTTCTTCGGTCCGGTTACCCAAGCCGGTGTCAAACAGGTGCAGGATTTGCGGCCACGCGAATTGACGTTGTTGTGCGTGTCGGCGTTGTTAATCTTGGGATTCGGTTTTTTTCCTAATGGCGTGCTGAAAACCAATCGGGCAACGGCGGAAGCCTGGTTGAGCCGGTTAATGGATCAGCCGGTAATGGCAAGCAATGCTGAGTAAGATTAAAAGTACGGTTTTTTTTAAAGCATAGGCATCAGCACAACACATCATCCCGGCAGGAACACACGTCAGGCTATCCTGCCTGACGCCCTTCAATACAAATCTGTTCCAGACAGATTTGTGCCGGACAGGGACGTGATAGACACGAGGCAAATCCAAGCTGGCATCACCAATCATCTTTAAGAGCCATCCCCTCGGATTTACCTTCCAAAAATTGACAATGTTTGTATTCTTAGTGCATCCTAAATCCAGGAGGCGTTTCTCATGCATATTTCATTAACACCAGAACTCGAAGCCATCATCAAAGAAAAAGTCACTTCCGGTTTATATAACAATGCCAGCGAAGTCATCCGTGAAGCTCTGAGGTTTATGAAAACCAACGAAGAGCTGATCAATCAGATGAAACTGGATCACCTACGGTCGAAGCTGGCGGAGGGCGAACGTGATCTTGTTGATGGTCAATATACTGAACTCAAACCGGAACAGCTGAGCGATCATTTTCAGCTGATAAAAAATCGCGCAATCGACCGTATTAACCAAAAAAGAAAACCTTGTGCTGAAAATCAGATTAACTCAAGCTGCTGAACAACAGCTTGAGGACATCTGGTTTTATACGCTTAGCGGGGTGAAGTTTAGGCGGCGAGTCAATATGTCAGCATGATTGAACATGGCATCATGCAACTACTGGACAATTCCTATATTGGCAAAGCCAGACCAGAGATCAAAAAGGATTTGATATCACTGCAAATACAAAAACACTTGATTTTTTATCATGTCGGTACTGAATACGGCGTAAAGTCATGCTATCCTGATTTCGCAGCAGCTACGAGTACAGAAGAGTATTTATTATATCCCAAGTTAAACTCATCTGCATCGGAGGTGCCTGGAGTAAGTCCAAGAACAAGGCGACTTCGCAAGGACTGCTCGTCTAAGAAACTATTTTTGTGATCTAATTGCGCGGCTATTTCTCCGGCGAGTGCAATCGCCGCTTTTTCCTTGGCTTCATCCATACGATCACCGTGTTGAAGAGCAATCAAAAGACGATAAACACTCCAAAGCTTCCGAATCATTTCAACAGCAAATAACTGAGTGTTTAATTTGGCAGATAGCAGTAATAGTTCAGCTAGGAGTTGCTCAGATGGGAACGGTGCGTCTTTATGCAGCTTTGCCTTACCGAACCATAAACCCATAACAGCGGCAATACTCTCGTCCCGATTAACGTTTAAAGATGTGAATTCTATGAGAATCGTTGCAGCATGTAATATTAAGTCCTCAAATGGCTTTCGAATATCCCATATCTCGTCAAACACTGCTATGCAGGGAACTGAAGCGCGTAGAATGTCAATTCCTTTACTAACCGAACGTGCCTGACCAAGCTCAGCAGGAAGGATAGCAACTTGATATTTAAGCTCTATTCTTAGGCCCACATGCCAAGCACAGAGCTTCGAAATCTTCTCGGCAGCCTCTCGCGTGGAAAGCATATCCTTATCTTCAAGAGCTTTCAGTACATCGAGCGTGCAAAAGCTTGGATGAGTAATCTCTGGAATCTCACAATAGACCCGAAAAATCGCGTCATCAGAATAAAGCGCATAGGAACCAACAGAAACCAACTCTTTAACCTCTTCCATTGGCCAGTGGTTAGCCCGTGTAGAGTGTTCGTCAGGTGTGTCTGCCCATGGTTGGATGACCTGATTTAGATGGTTTTTCAAGACATCTTGAAGAACTAGGCAATCCTGCCGCATGGGACTGCCGCTCATGGGGGAGAGCAGCTGAATCAACTCGGTGAGGGTGGCCTGCCCAATCGCTATCTTTGGGAAAAGTCGAAAAATCAGATCCAGAATTCCGAGATCACTAACCACCAATAGGGTTATGAGATCAAGAAGCGGAACAGCCTTGGTTAACTGTGTGGTAGAAACGGGTTTCCAATCATCTAGCGCCATCGATAGATGGAACTTTCGCTCATGAGGCTTGGAATTCTTGCCTATCGCCCACAACGTTGGGATATCTGGCACGTTCCTCAAGATACGGCGAGGACGCCATGAGTAGGGTATAGGAATTTCACCCCGCTGTAATTGTCTCTCAAGATTTTCACTCCACCGCAATTGCTCCTCATCGATTCCGCTTATTTCCCGAAGCACTTGCATCAATTCGTTAGGGCAGGCATTCTCCGGGACGTGAACAGTCCTCAGAATACTTGAGCTGGGGAATCGCCTCATGAAAGCTTGAGTGCGGCTATGAAAATCTACTAGGCGAGGATCTGTAGCTTCCACAGTGGTATGCAGGATGGCTGCAAGCATCAGAACGAGGAACAGCCCTTCTTGTTCCTGATTATCTTGCTTTACCAATTCGCCAATACGCAAAGCTACTTCCAAGGCTCTAGGATTTTGTGGGTCTGAATGATGAATCAGATTGAAGAGCAGTTGTAAGGCGTCAATACGTTTGGATTGATCCATTTCTACTGCTGCGACAATCGATTCCACAGACCGGACTGCATCCTCTATGAAGCCGCAACGAACAGCAATATTAACGTAGGTATTAAGTGCGAACCGATCCGTTGAGCCTTTAGCAAGCAACTTCTGCAATAAAGATAAGGCATCTGTGCTAAGCCCAAGTCTGTCCAGAGCGAAGGCCTCAATCGCAGCAAAGTGTTCGTGACTATCATATCGAGCAAGCGCATCTCTGCTTAATTGGAGCACACCCTCCCAATCGTCGATAGTTGCGAGAGCATGCGAAAGATGGATAGCTGCATCAGCCGGAAGCATGCGATCCGCAGTAAGATCCTTGACCATTAAAGCAATCTTGGCCGCCTGTGCTTTGTCTACGGCATCCAACTCCATAAACAAATGTATGCCAAGCATCAACGGCTTGCCCAGAGTTTCATAAGCCAATTCAAGCTGCTCAAGTGCCTTATCTCTGGCTAGCAGATTATTGTTCTTTGCTCTCCAAAATTTCAGTAGGTCTTGGTAGGGCTCAATTTTGGGATCAGATGCAAAGATCGACTCCCACTCCAAGGACAAATCCGTCCTTACAATGCGCTCAGCTGACAAGATAGCTTGCGTGATCGCGAATCCGAACATGGGATCAGATGTCGACGCCATCTGACCCTTTAACTGGAACAAACTGACGCATTCCGCATGCTTGCCAGCCATGTGAAGCAGCGTTACGCGGCGTAGAATCTGAGCGTCTGTCTCCGGTTGTCGAGCGTTAGCCTCCAAAGCTAGCGAAAAATTGGAGATGTGAGCGGCAAGAGTTTCAAGGGCCACCTGAAGTACTGACATATTGGGGCGAGAAGCAGCCGCTTCTGTCAGTAGTGGCAGTGCGTCGTGCTGCTTGCCCAGAATCAACGCGGTTGCTCCCCAGATATCAGCTATGAGTTCAGTATTTGATGTCCATCCTGATGAACGTAAAGAACTCACAGCAACAAGGATGTCCTGCCAAGCTTCCCGTAGCAAACTCAAATTGGTGTCGATGGGACCAGTGGGTGGAATTATAGTTCCCGGCTCTGCTGAGGAAAGTCTGCCTATCGCAATGTTAAACCGTGCTCGAGCTCGAATAACAAAGAACAACTGCTTGGCCCTGTCACGCAAGTGCGGCTCAGCAAGCCCTGCGGTACACGCTTCAAGAGCAAGTCTCCATTCAGACAGCATTGAGTGAATAATTGACCGCGCCGCCCATCCTTCGCTGCCTGAGGTTTGTTCGGCAGTCTTTAGTGCATCTTCATAGCGTCCGCTAGCGGCGAGAAGACGCGCCCGTATCCCCGAAGAGAGCGAATCTGAACCGGAAATGCGAGCTATGACATCAGAGAAATCCTGTACGTGATCCTCGCTATAGCGAAGCCTCAGGTTAGCCTCCGCCCATGCCACCAAATACTTTGGCGAATTTTCGTAGAGTTCAGCTGCTGCGGCATATGCCTCCACTGCCAACTTATCATTCAGACGAAATGCATGGAGTAGTCCCATAAGGTACATATGCTCTGAGCGCTCCAGCGTGGAGGTATTTTCCATCAGTGCCTCTGCGGCATAAAGATGCTCACTCGCCTCTGGGGCATTTCCTTGGCGCAGTTGCTCTGCTGCTTCGTTGAGATGCCATGGAAAGCTTCCTTGCGGAGCTTGTGGCCAAGCCGATTTGGGCTCTTCAGCGATTGCTGATAGCAACAAAGGACTACTTTGAGCTAAGTTGACTGGAATTCGCTCAAGAAGGTTTACACGTGCGGTTGGGGCCATGCCTGGATTTAGCCGGTCTGCAAGCACATCCATCGCATTACCTACCATTCCAAGCCTGCGGCAACGCTCAAGTTCATCAGAAAGGTTTGTTTCATCCGTGAGGTTATTCACGGCCGGGACGCGGAAGGTGATATATTTCTGGTCGTCTGCTAGTTCCTCAGCGTTTAGACGTCGTAGTTCTTCATGAATCCATACGAAATAGAGAGGGCAATTCTTTGGTTTATCGTCTGAACTCAAATCCGCCAATACCAGCAGGATAGGCTCATTACACTTCATGTAATAGCGCACAGTGCTGGCTTTGAGCTGAATCGAGAAAAAATCTTTTGTCGCACTCAGATCGGGACAGGTAGTTCCTTTCAGCTGCGCTCTGAAAATGTGAGTAGCGCAACCCGCCTCCATAACTTGGATCTGATAGTCATATCCAAAATCCTCATCACCAGCGAGGTCCGTGGGTATCCATTCATCGGGAATATTGGCTCTAAAGCACTTTTGCGCAAGCGCCCCAATCCTCTGAGCTTCGCTCTGCTCGGGTAATAAACTTTGTTGGCTCATGATGATTCATCCAAAATTATTATGACTCAGCACAGACTCTTCGCACTGTGTTTTTTGCCACCTCTTTTACTCTCCTGAGGATAGGGCCGGGGAGAGGAAACTCAACAAGCAAAAATGCCTTTTTTGATTTCCCCTCCAGTGGGAGAAGGGGCTTTGCTCTGAGCTTGTTGATGAGTGGACGGTTAAGCCGCTCCAGAGCAAACGGTAAAGCTTAGCAAAGTGTCCCATCTTAAGTGGGAAGTCTTAAGGCATACTGCTAATATTTACGAATTATCAACCTGATCGGCCAGCACGGTCAGCTTCTTGACCAACTTCGATAATTGCCGAAGCGGGACGGGGTTTGTAACCCCGTCCCTGATGTTTCTGCAATGTCCGAGCTAAGCATAAGCAATTAACCAGCACAAACGTTTCTAACGGGGCAACATGCCCCGTCCGGCTGTAAGCAATGTGTCTCGCCTTAAGCGAAAAGCCTTCGGGCATACTGCTAATATTTACGAATCATCAACCTGATCGGCAAGCACAGTCAGCTTCTTGACCAACTCCGATAATTGTTCCCTGCTCTCTGTCCGCACCGTGGCATGAGCCACTTTCCGTCCTTTGCGCGGGGATTTATCGTAAAGATGCAAATGCGCATGGGGAATTGCCAGTAGCTCTTCAGTCTTAGGCAGCCCACCGATGAAATTGACCATGGCTGCATTGCCTACCGGCGCTGTTGAGCCTAAAGGCAGATCCAGAATCGCCCGCAAATGGTTTTCAAACTGGCTGGTTTCCGCACCTTCAATCGTCCAGTGGCCGGAGTTATGTACCCGCGGCGCAAATTCGTTGGCAACCAGTTTTCCGTCTATTTCAAATAATTCCAGGGCCAGCACGCCGACGTAATCCAGCGCTTCCAGCAAGCGGGAAATATAGGTTTCGGCCTGTTGTTGCATCGGGTCATCGGCTCGGCATTCGGAAACGCGCAGTATGCCTCCGCGATGCAGGTTTTCCGATAACGGATAGAAAACAACTTCCCCTGAAACACTGCGCACGGCGAGGATGGACACTTCGCGGTTAAACGGAACGAAGGCTTCGACAACAGCCGGTACGCCTTGCAATAATTCCCAGGCTTGTTTTAAATCGTCCGGCGATTTGAGCAGCGATTGGCCTTTACCGTCGTAGCCTTGGGTGCAGCTTTTTAAAATAGCGGGATAGCCGAGGGTGATCATGGCTTGTTCCAGGCTTTCGAAGCTGTCTATGGCCGCATAATCCGGCGTAGGGATGCCGAGTCCAAAGAAAAAGCTTTTTTCGACTAATCGATCCTGGGCAACGGCCAGGGCTTTGGGTGATGGATGCACTTGGGTGTGAGAGGCCAGAAACTCCGCAACTTCAGCCGGAACGTTCTCGAATTCGTAAGTGACCACATCGGCGCGTTCCGCCAGTTGCGCCAGCAGTGCCGGATCGTTGTAGTCGCCGATCAAAGGTTCGCCCAGCTTGTTGGCACAGGCATCGGCGGAGGGATCGAGAAAAATAAAGTCCAGCCCCAAAGGTATGCCTGCCAATGCGATCATTCTGGCAAGCTGGCCTGCACCCAATACACCAACTATCATAAATCGTCCTCTGCTCGTGGGTCCGAGTGCGCAAGTACCGATTCGGTTTGCTCACTCCTGAAATTTTGTAATGCGTCCTTATATTGGACATGTTTGTTACTGATGATGGCCGCGGCCAGCAAGGCCGCGTTGATTGCTCCCGCCTTGCCTATCGCCAAGGTGCCGACCGGAATACCGGCGGGCATTTGTACGATGGACAATAAGGAATCCATGCCGTTTAAGGCTTTGGACTGCACCGGTACGCCCAACACAGGCACGGCGGTTTTGGCCGCCGTCATGCCGGGTAAATGCGCCGCTCCGCCCGCTCCGGCGATGATCACTTCCAGGCCTTTGGTCTCAGCCGTTTCGGCATAATGAAACAATTTATCAGGTGTACGGTGCGCCGAGACCACTTCTACTTCGTGCGGAATGCCGAGTCGTTCCAGCGTTTCCGCTGCAAAGCGCATGGTTTCCCAGTCAGAGGTCGAGCCCATGATGATGCCAACCAGTGCGGTCATGTGTTACTCCTAATTAAGCAGGTAATCATAAATTTCTAATGAATTGTAGGTTGGGTTAGTCATGTAAGCCGGAATAAGTCTGTTTGAGCGGGAGCGAAAACAGGCGTTTCCGGCATATTGCATAACAAGCCGGAAACGCCTCCCTTGCGCTACGCTCGGGGAGGCCTTATTCCGGCCTACTGTTCTTATCAAAAAACCGGCCAACAAAACCGCGTAGTATCGCATAAATATTGGGGAAATGTTTCTTAAGATGCCGGTAAAAGCCGATATTTTCTAGCTCTCATCACTCTCGAGACCCGCCCGTTCGGTGATGCTTTTAGGAAAGGCCTTTTTGACTTTAACGCCCAGCTCGACAAAGCTGCCGGCTTGACGGATCAGGTTGCCGTTGCCTTGGGTTAATTTGTTCATCACGCCGTCATACGTGGTGTTGACGGTGCTTAGCTGCTTGCCCAGTTTATCCAGGTCATCGACAAAGCCCCGTATTTTGTCGTAAACGATTCCTGCCTTATCGGCGATAGCGCGGGCATTTTCGTTTTGGCGTTCGTAGCGCCAGATGTTTTCAATAGTGCGCAGCGTCGCCAGTAAGGTGGTCGGGGTGACCACGATGATCTTATGCTCGAAGGCGTCGGTAAATAAGCGCTCGTCGGCCTGAAAAGCGGCTATGAAGGCCGCTTCAATCGGCATGAATAACAGTACGAAATCCAGCGACCTGAGGCCTTTTAGGCCGGAATAATCCTTGTTGCTCAAGCCTTTGATATGTTCCCGCACCGCTTCGGTATGCTGTTTTAATGCGGTGACGCGCTCCAGGTCGTCTTCGGTTGAGCAATAGCGCTCATAAGCCAGCAAGGACACTTTGGAATCGATCACCACATCCTTGTCCTCGGGCAGGCGGACGATCACATCCGGCTTGAACAGCCGGTTATCCTCATCCCGGAATGCGCCCTGCGTTTCGTATTCGATGCCTTTACGCAGCCCTGATTTTTCCAGCACTTTTTCCAGGATCATTTCGCCCCAGTTGCCCTGGGTTTTCTTGTCGCCTTTCAAGGCGCGGGTCAGGTTAAGGGCTTCCTGGTTCATCTGCGCGGTATCGCGGCGCAACGAAACGATTTCCTCGCGCAGGGAAATGCGGTCCTTGTTCTCGTTGTCGTAAACCGTTTCTATGCGCTGCTTGAACTCGCCCAGCTGTTCCCGTAACGGCGTGACGATATGATCCAGGCTGGTTTTATGGTGTTCGGTGAATTGTTTGCTGCGGTCATCGAAAATCTTGCCTGCCAAGTTTTCAAACTGGGTGTTCAGGCGCAGTTCCGCATCCAGCAACAATTTTAATTTTTCAGCGGTATTTTTCGCCTGCTCATCCATGCGGGTCTGCAACTGCGCATTCTCGGTTTTGGTCTCGATAAACAGCCGCTGCAACTGCTTGAACTCTGTTTCGCGGTTTTGAAACTGCCTTAGTTTTTCTTCCGAAACCGCAAGATCGGTCGAAAGCTGCCGGATCAGGACATTATTTTTGCCGTTTAACAGCCGCATGGCGAATGCGCCGATTAAGAGACCTATTAAGGCCCAGACCAGAGGAGGCATGTTATTGACAAAATTCATGTTTATTAATTCAGATTTAATCTGGTGGGTTCAAAAAACAGTCTCAATCGAATCTGTCATTTACTGGACAGTTTCGACCCTAACCGGACGGCGGGGTATTCTGAAACATAAATAACGTTTGATTTAAACCATTGCCTCGACATCTTGGTCGAAGGTGTATTCAATTCGTTCAAGTCCTTTAACGTCTGGCAGTCATCGTAAATATCCGAAAGTGTCACCACTGCTATTGCCGCCGCGCCTACGATCGGTACAATCTCAGCAGCGTTTGTTATGCGCCTGTACGATGAGTTGCTGATTTTAGTCAACCTATTTGCTTGTTAAGTTCAGGAATTTTACCATTGTGCTCAAAGTACACTGTGTGAAGATATACTTCAACAAGTGAACTGATGTGGCTTGGGACAACCTCGATAGCGGCAACACGAATATTTCCATCTGTTACCATTGAAACAAATGAATCATTAAGGCCACGATTTTGGAAGTTGTTTTTTGGAAAATAGCGCTCATTGTTTTCTTTAATTGAAGGAGTTTTTAGGTGGCCCCAGATACGTTCATGGATATTATTTGTGGTTGCCTTACCTATATATAAGATTTCATCAGTATCAGACAACAAAAAATAGACTCCACTTCTATTTCCAATATCATCCCCGCGAACCGGAACAGGTAGCTCGCCTTCATTATTCCAGTGTTTTATCAGTGATCGTTTCGGCGGAAGAATTGTTCTGATTATGAATACTTCAAAATCAGAAGAAAATATTTCCGTGAAACGATCTAACTTCTTCGATATTTCTTCAAAACGCATAGTTTGCTCGATACTTACTTTGGAGCATAATAAGTTATTATCTGGGTCTGGATAACATGCCAATGCGTATAATAAACAGCCCCGTAGTCCCAGTTAGGCATGCTTTTTATGCCCGACATTCCTGTGCTCGAATATGGCGCCAAAATGTCGGGCAACGAAAAGATGTTGCCCGACCTACCCAGTTACAAGCGCTTGAAGATGGCTTCTGCAATATCCAGGGTTTTATCCAGGTCTTCATCACTGTGCGCGGCCGAAACAAAACCGGCTTCAAACGCTGACGGCGCTAAATAAACACCCTGTTCCAGCATCGCATGGAAAAAGCGTTTAAACAGGTTTTGGTCGCACTGCATGACTTGGGCGAAGCCGGTCACTTGCTTTTCTGTACTAAAAAACAGTCCGAACATGCCGCCAACGCTGTTGGTGGTCATGGCGATACCGGCCTGAGCGGCACGAGCTATCAGGCCTGAAGTCAGTTTTTCGGTTTTTGCGGTTAACGCCTCGTAAAAACCGGGCCGGGCTATCAATTCCAGCGTTTTTAAACCGGCGGCCATCGCGACGGGGTTGCCGGACAGTGTGCCGGCCTGATAGACAGGGCCAAGCGGGGCAAGGTGTTCCATGATTTTGCGCGAGCCGCCAAAAGCGCCGACCGGCATGCCGCCGCCGATGATTTTGCCCAGCGTGGTCAAATCCGGCTTAACATTATAGTATCCCTGCGCGCCGGTTAAGCCAACCCTAAAACCGGTCATCACCTCATCAAAAATCAGCACGCTATTATATTGGTCGCAAACTTCGCGCAAGCTTTCCAGAAAACCGGGCACAGGCGGAATGCAGTTCATGTTGCCGGCGACCGGCTCGACGATGATGCAGGCGATTTGCTCGCCGCATTCTGCAAACAGCGCTTTGACCGAGTCGCTGTTGTTGTAGGTCAGGGTGATGGTGTTTTCAGCGACCGAGGCCGGTACGCCGGGAGAGCTGGGCACGCCAAAGGTCAACGCGCCGGAACCGGCCTTGACCAATAAGGCATCGGAATGGCCGTGATAGCAGCCCTCGAATTTAACGATTTTATCCCGACCGGTGTAGCCTCTGGCCAAGCGAATGGCGCTCATGGTCGCCTCGGTGCCGGAACTGACCATTCTGACCATGTCGATGGACGGCATCAGCTCGCAAACTCGTTTGGCCATCAGCGTTTCGATTTCGGTCGGCGCGCCAAAGCTCAGGCCTTTGTCGCATGCCTGCTTGACCGCTGCAATGACTTCCGGGTGGGCATGGCCTAAAATCATCGGCCCCCAGGAGCCGACATAATCGATATAGCTATTGCCGGAACTGTCGTAGATATAAGCGCCCAGGGCATGATCGATAAAAACCGGTGTGCCGCCCACGCCGCTAAAGGATCGTACCGGCGAATTCACGCCGCCTGGAATTACAAGTTTTGCATCGGAAAATAACGCGGTTGCTTCAGTCATGGTTTCTTTTTTATCGCCAAGGAGGGTGTGTATGCCGTAAGCCTGCCGGGAGCAGGCGGGGCGTGAGTTAAATTTATGGCGTAAAGGATAGGATAACTTTGCGATGATTGAAAGTTTATCGTTTCCTATTCAACAATCGTCTTGAAAAATAACGCTTTTAAAGTTACGCTCTGATTTGAGTAGCGGATAATATCGAGTCGGTGGAAAACCGATCATTATTCGATGACTGCCGGAATGATGTTTGCCCCCCGTGTCACACCGGATCGACACAGGCATTCAAGTTTAATAACAGACAGAAAATAGCCGCTTCATCGCCGTCCGAAAAGAATGGTGATACCTTGATAATCAGGCTATTATCCATGACCTGTAGAGTGATAAACAGACAAAATAAAAGCAGAGGTTTATGTCAACTCCATTGTCGCCGCCGGAATACCCGAAACGTAATTTTCTCTCCTCGTTAGGCATTATCATTGCTGTCATTGGTGTTTCCGAAACACTGGTTATATTGCTGCTTGATGCCATTCATCAATGGGGAATTATATTCTCGCCATTGCAGGACACCGTTTTTAACATCACCTTGCTGACGGTACTCAGCTCGCCGCTGTTATGGTTTTTGGCGATACGACCGCTGGTTTTGCAGATCGTTCAGGAACAGACGACATCCAATAGAGAGCTGCTGGACGCTCTGGAAAATCACGTCCTGGTCAGTATTGCCGACGTTCAGGGGCGCATTGTCTATGCGAATGACATGTTCTGCGAAGTCTCCGGATATACCCGGAATGAACTGACCGGGCAAGATCACCGTGTCGTGAACTCCGGCCATCACGACCAGGATTACATTCGCAACATGTGGAATACTATCTCCGGGGGCCAGGTATGGCGCGGGGAGTTTTGCAATCGCCGTAAAAACGGGGAATTGTATTGGGTGGACAGCACTATTGCGCCCCTGCTGGATAACACCGGCAAGCCTAAGCAATATATTTCGATACGCCGGGATACGACCAAGCGAAAAGCGAATGAATTAAAGCTGACGTCGCTTAAGCGCGCGCTGGATGCCAGCAGCGAGATGATACTCATCACCGATGCGGAAGGACGCATTCAATACGCCAACCCGGCGCTGTGCCTGTTCACCGGCTGGGCGGAGGATGCGCTGATGGGACAAAAACCCTACGTGCTGGATAGTTCTACCGCCGATCGGCAAGCCCTGTCCGATATGCAAAGCAGGCTTCGTTGCAGCGAACCCTGGTCAGGTCGGCTGCGGGGGCGCCGTCGAGCTCACGTCTCTGGCCTGCATCCTGTAGACAATGTTTCCGTCTTGGAGCGTGAAGAAAGTGATAGCCGCAACTCCGGCCAAGCCGTTGAGGACAAGCTGGAATACTGGGCCAAGACCAATATTACCCCGATTCTGACCGCAAACGGCACACTGTCCGGCTACGTGCAGATCCAGCATGATGTCAGCAAGCAGGTCGAAGAGGAAGCGGCTTTGCAAATCGAAAGTGACGATACCGCCGCCCGCCTGGCAATCTCCGAGGTGCTGCATCAACCCTTGACGCTGGAACAACGTTTCGTCCAGGTTCTGAATATTCTGTTCGGTCTCAAGTCTTTCGACTTGCAACGCAAGGGCTGCGTGTTTCTGCGGGTACAGGATGATGAGCATCTGGAGATGTTCGTCGCACACGGCAAACTCGACAACATAGAGCAGCGCATCGATTTTGGCGACGGCCTGTGCGGGCAAGTCGCTGTTTCAAGGAAATTTACCGTTGCCGATCATTGTGATTGCGACCATCAGCCCCACGGCCACTACATCGTGCCCATCGCTTCCGGCGAGGACATTCTCGGCGTGCTGTTTGTTTTTACTGATGCCTACCCTGTGCAAAACGAGTCCCGCATTGCCATGCTCAAGGAAGTCGGCGAAATGATGGCGCTCGCGTTGCTCCAGAATCAGGCCAATGCTTCGCTGGAAGCCGCGCGTGATGCCGCCTTGCAGGTCGCGCATACCAAGACCGAGTTCCTGGCCAATATGAGTCATGAGATTCGTACGCCGATGAACGGCGTATTGGGCATGCTGGATCTTCTACAGGATACGCAACTGTCTCGCGAGCAATGGGACCTGATCGATATTGCGGCAAATTCGGCGGAATCCCTGTTAACCATCATCAACGATATTCTGGATTTTTCCAAACTGGAGGCGGGTAAAATCGAGTTGGAGCAAATCGAGTTTAATCTGCCCGATTTGGTGGAAGAAGTTTGCACCTTGCTGTCCAGTCGCGCCCACAGTAAGGGCCTGGAATTAAACTGCTTTCTGCCGACAGATTTACCGTTGCGTTGGCAGGGCGACCCCACCCGTATCCGTCAAGTGCTCACCAACCTGATTGGCAATGCCGTTAAATTTACCGAGCAGGGTGAAGTTTCTGTCACAGTACGCGTACCGAAAAAGGACGATACCGACGCCGCATCCGCTCCCGGCAGGTTTGCGGCAGACACACCTTCCCTGGCGATACTGCGGTTTGAGGTAGTCGATACCGGCATCGGCATTACTGCGGAGGCGCAAGCGCGCCTGTTTCAGGCTTTTTCACAGGCTGACAGTTCCACCTCCCGACGTTATGGCGGTACCGGGCTGGGCTTATCCATCAGCAAGGATCTGGTTATGCTGATGAACGGCAACATCGGTGTTGAAAGCGCCTTGGGACAGGGAGCAAACTTTTGGTTTACCTTGCCATTGGCGGCGGTGGATAACGAGGCTCCGGCCCCGCAGGCTAATTTTTGCGACAAGCGTGTCTTGATAGTCGACGATAACGCCACCAACCGCATGATTTTGACGCATTACTTAAGCAACTGGGGTTTTACTTTAAGCGAAGCGGACAACGGGCCTGCGGCGCTCGATGAACTCGAAGCCGCGGTTCTGCGAAACGAACCTTACGATTTGCTGCTGTCGGATATGCAAATGCCGGGCATGGACGGCTTCGCCCTGGCTCGGGCCATCATCGAAAACCCCGTCATTGCCGACACGCCGCGCATTCTTTTATCTTCCGGCAGTATCGGCTCGCAAGTCGAAAGACTCGCGTCGGGATTTACCCAAAGCCTGCTAAAACCGGTACGACAATCGCAGCTTTTTGATGCCGTTATCGATGCATTACAGCTTCCCGGTCAAAAAACCGCTCCAGTGGAGAAGGAAAAAAAAGAGGTCTTGCTCGATTACAGCAGCAAGCGAGTGTTGGTGGTGGAAGACAACAAGGTCAACCAAAAAGTGATACTGTCCCAGCTCGCCAAGTTCCAGCTTAAGCCCGATTTGGCCAATAACGGACAAGTGGCGCTGGATCAGCTGGAGCGTCAAGCTTACGATCTGGTGTTTATGGACTGTCAAATGCCGGTCATGGACGGTTACGAAGCCACACGCATCTTGCGTGAACGGGAAATAGCCGCAGATGGCGGCATACGGACGTCAGTCATCGCGCTTACCGCTCATGCATCGGCAGGAGAGCGCGAAAAATGCCTGTCCGCAGGCATGGACGATTATCTTAGCAAACCCGCCAGTCGATCCGATTTGGCGGTGGTTTTGGCGCGCTGGCTGGGAGAGCCGTCCGCACCCGAAGTCGCACCGATAGCGCAGGATAATCCTGATCAAAGGGAAATCCCCCACAGTCCTGCCTTGGCCAAGAGCGAAGCCGAAGGCGGGGAGACTTCAACAGCCTGCTGGGACGAATCCGCGGCGCTCAAACGGCTGGATGACGACCATGATTTATTGGCCGAGATGATCGATTTATTTCTCGAGGAAGCGCCTGTGTTTATGGCGGAATTGGCTGACGCCCTGTCTCGAGCCGATCTCCTTGCGTTGGCCGACGCAGCTCACGCTATTAAAGGCATGGCCGGGCATTTTTGCGCTGAAAAAATAATCAGCCTTGCGGTAAAACTGGAACACGTCGCCCGGAAAGCTTCCGCTCCTCGGCAATTGCCCCTGCATGGCTCTACCTCCTGCATCCCTGACAGTCGTGCTCACGCTCCCGCCGCTGACCTGCATTCTGTAAGCAACGCCGCAGATACCGATTTTCAGTCGATGGCCAATGACTTGACCCAGTCTACAGTGGATTTAGTCGGGATTCTGCTACAAAGAAAAGAGCAAAATCAATGAATATCGAATTCAATCTTAATGAATTAAAAGCCGCCGACCGCTTGCCTTCCCCTTCGGGAACGGCATTGGCCATCATGCAGCTTGTGCAACAAAGCGACGCCACCGTGCAGCAAGTGAGTCAACTGGTAAAAGTCGATCCTGCCCTGAGCGGGCGTATCTTGCGCTTTGCCAATTCGGCCGCTTTCGGGGCCAGACGCCCTATTGCCGATATTCAAACGGCAGTCATGATGATGGGCATGCAGACGGTGCGCAACTTTGCGTTGAGCCTTTCGTTGATCGGCAGCAACAGTAAGGGGCATTGCCTGGAGTTTGATTATGAAGCTTACTGGTCGCGATCGCTGGCGATGTCGGTGTCCATCGCCGCGATCACTGCCAGGGAAGTCACCGTGGTACCGGCAGAATCGTTTACGTTGGGGCTGCTTAGCGACATAGGCGGTCTTGCCTTGGCAACCGCCTGGTCGGAGATCTATGGCGAATGTCTTGGTATGGCAGAGGGCAAGCAGCTTCTTGCTTTGGAGCGCGAACGTTTCGCCATCGATCATAACGCCTTGAGTTTAATGTTGCTGGCCGACTGGGGGTTCCCGACGGTATTTCTGGACGCCCTGAAACTGAGCTTTGAGATGAAAGTAGCGGGACTTACTCGAATTGACCAGTTTGCCAGACAACTGATTCTCGCCCGGCTGATCGGAAACTACTGTGTGGCCGATGAAGCCCATCGCGCCATGCTGTTGCCGTATTTAATAGCGGAGGCTGACCTTCATGCTCTGGATGAACCTGCTTTGCTTGCGTTTATCGACGAAACAATCGAACTTTGGCATGAGTGGGGAAAGTTAATTGACGTAAAAACGGATGTGCGCCAGCCCCTGCTAAAAGCCGTTGATACCCTGGAATCGGATTTGTTGGGCTTAAACCTGTTGCTGGTCGATGACGATCCCATGATGCTGGCGCGGCTTTCCAAGCAGCTTGCCGCGGCCGGTAATCAGGTTGCTGTGTGTCGCAACGGGGAATCCGCGCTAAAGTATGTTATTGAGCATAAACCTCAACTGGTGATTACCGATTGGCGCATGAAACCCATGGATGGATTGGCCCTTTGCAAGGCGTTACGCGCATCGGTCTTTGGTAAAAACATTTACCTGATTATGCTCACCTCCACGGAAGACGAGGACGCCCTGGTTGAAGCCTTCGATGCCGGTATCGACGATTATGTGACCAAGCCGATTAGCCTGCGCGTGCTGCTGGCGCGCCTCCGGGCCGGGCAGCGCATCATCACGCTGCAAAACGAACTGGAAAAAGAGAGCCGGGATATACAACGTTATACGGCCGAGCTGGCGGCAGCGAACCGCCGTCTTAAGTCTATGGCGAATACCGACGTGCTGACCGGTTTGCCCAACCGACGCTATGCGCTTAATCGCCTGGAGCAGGAGGCGGCGACCGCGCTGCGTTCCAATCAGCCGTTGAGCGTTTTAATGCTGGATTTGGATTATTTTAAATCGGTCAATGATACACTGGGCCATGATGTCGGCGACCAGGTGCTTATTCATGCGGCCAACCTGATGCGCACAACCGCACGGACCAACGATATTGTCTGCCGTCTGGGGGGCGAAGAGTTCCTGATCATCGCCCCCAACACCGACGGCAGCACAGCCCTATTGTTGGCCGAGCGCATCCGCAATTCCATCGAACGAAACCAGCCCAAGGGACTGGCTTTGCGGCACCCGGTTACCGTCAGCATTGGTGTGGCGGGTGCTATGGGAGCCAAGCCCAGTTGGAAAGAATTGATGAAAAGGGCGGATGACGCTTTATATCTCGTCAAACAAGGCAAGCGCAACGGCGTGCGGCTTGAATCATAGCCCCAAGCCGGCCATAAGGTGATAAGCAGGGCGAATTTTTAAGGTTTGTCGTGTCTTGAATCGGCAGTCGGCAATGCATCCGTTACGCAACCGGCGAGTCTTGCCAAGAGTAGGGGGTGTGTTATCGTGCTTCAACTTTATCAGTATAAACACGAGACCATACAATGAATGTATTAGCTATCTATAGCATCAAGGGTGGCGTCGGCAAAACTTCGAGTGCGGTCAATCTGGCCCACACTGCCGCCCGCAACGGTTATCGCACCTTGGTTTGGGATCTTGATCCGCAGGGAGCCAGCAGTTATTATTTTCGCATCAAGCCCAAGATCAAAGGCGGCAGCAAAGACTTGATCGCCGGAAAACGCGAACTGGACGGCCTGATTAAAGGCACTGATTTTGAAAACCTGGATTTATTGCCGGCCGATTTCTCGTTCAGAAATCTGGATTTGGTTCTTGACGCCAAGAAAAAGCCGACCCAGCAACTTAAAAAACTCCTGAAGCCCTTGGCGGAAGAATACGATTTTATTTTTCTGGATTGCCCTCCCAATATTTCGCTATTATCCGAAGCCGTTTTTGAGGCCGCCGATATATTGTTGTCGCCGATCATTCCTACCACGCTGTCGTTAAGAACGCTTGAGCAACTGGAAAAGTTTATCGAGGATAATGACTTGAATAAACTGGCGCTCATTCCGTTTTTCTCGATGGCCGACCGGCGTAAAAAAATGCACCGGGAGATCATGGACAATCTGCTTGAGACGCACCCTGAGGTTTTAACGACGGCCATTCCTTATGCCAGCGACATTGAACGTATGGGGCTGGAGCGCATGCCGCTGGGAGGCTATATCAAGAAAAGCCAATCTACGGTTGCTTACGATGCCTTGTGGCTGGAAATTCTGGCCCGCGTTACTTAAAAATACGACTACATGGACAGGAAATGATCCAGTCATTTCTCTGCATTCCCCACATCCCTGTGGGTCATGCAGGAGGTAGAGCAACGCAGGAGCAGTTGCCGAGAACGCTGATGACGCAGATGATTATGATGAACACGGATAATCCAAATGGGTTAGCGGTTTCCACTCGCTTCAACTGCGTTTTCCAGGATAATTCAAGAAATCTTATTCAATCATAATTATCCGCGTCATCTGTGTTCCATTAATAAAAACACTTTATTCGCATCAAGCTCTTGGAGTAAACCATGCCTAATAAACGATTTGTTATGAGCAAGCCTATATCTTCAATTACTGATGTTCCTACATTGGGTGTAACAAAAGAGGATTTTATCGGCGATTTTAAACGGTATTATGTTCACTCGTTGGGACGGGATGAGAATTTCCGGTCATCGCCTTTTTATGCCTGCGAGGCGTTGTCGCTGTCTATCCGCGACCGGTTGATGGAGCGATGGAAAACCACCTATAAAACCTATAATAAAAGGGATAGCAAGCGGGTGTTTTATCTGTCAATGGAATTTTTGATGGGTAGAACCTTGAGCAATGCCATGCTTAATCTCGGTGTAATAGATGAAGCCACCCAAGCCATGCACGATTTGGGTATTGAAATCGAAGAGCTGATTGACCGGGAACTTGATGCTGGTCTGGGTAATGGTGGGCTGGGGCGTCTGGCAGCCTGTTTTATCGACAGTTGCGCGACGTTGCAATTGCCGGTGGTGGGCTACGGTTTGCGTTATGAATACGGCATGTTTACCCAAACTCTCGTCAATGGCGAACAGGTCGAAAAGCCGGATCACTGGCTGCGTCACGGTAATGTCTGGGAAATTGAGCGGCTGGAATATTCTTTACGCATCAAGCTTGGCGGCCATACCGAAATACAAACGGATGAACAGGGCAATCAGCGGGTCTGCTGGATCAGTACCCATGATGTGTTGGCCGTCCCCTTTGACACACCGATACCGGGTTATCAAAACAACACCGTCAATACCTTGCGTTTATGGAAAGCCGTGGCGACTGAGGAATTTAATCTGGATGAGTTTAACGCGGGCGATTACGCCGAATCGGTGGCCTCAAAAGTCACCGCAGAACATATTACCATGGTGCTGTATCCCAATGACGCCAACGAAAACGGCAAGGAATTGAGGCTGCGCCAGCAGTATTTCCTGGCTTCCGCCAGCTTGCAGGATGTTCTTTCCCTTTGGGTCAGGCAACACGGTCATGAGTTCGACAACTTCGCCAAGAAAAGCTGTTTTCAATTAAACGACACCCATCCGAGCATCGCCATAGCCGAACTGATGCGTCTGCTAATGGATGTGTATGGCCTGTCATGGGCTAAAGCCTGGGGCATTACCCGGCAAACCATGGCTTATACCAATCATACCCTGTTGCCTGAAGCGCTGGAAAAATGGTCGGTCAAACTCATGCAACGATTGTTGCCGAGATTGATGGAGATTATCTTTGAAATCAATGCCTGTTTTCTGTCGGAAGTCGCAGCGCATTGGCCCGGCGATAAAGCCATATTGAGTAGAATGTCAATTATAGAGGAAGGTGCCGAGCAGCAAGTGCGCATGGCTTATCTTGCCATCGTCGGCAGTTTTTCGGTCAATGGCGTTGCCCAATTGCATTCCCAGTTACTGCAACAGGGCTTGTTTCGCGACTTTTATGCCTTATGGCCGCACAAATTTAACAACAAAACCAACGGCGTAACCCCGCGCCGCTGGCTGGCCTCTTGTAACCCCGAATTAGCTGCGTTGATAACAGGGGCCATCGGCGACGGCTGGATAACGCATCTGGACGAATTAAAAAAGCTGGAGCCTTTCGCCGAAAATGCCGAGTTTCGGCATCGCTGGCGTGCCATAAAACAACGCGCAAAGCTGCGTTTGATTGAGCACAAAAAGCAATACCTGGACATCCATTTAAATCCCGATGCGTTGTTCGATATACAGGTTAAGCGCATCCATGAATACAAGCGGCAGATTTTAAATGTGCTGCATGTTATTCATCTTTACGATCGCATCAAGCGTGGCGACACAATAAACTGGGTTGCGCGTTGCGTGCTGATCGGCGGCAAGGCTGCGCCGGGTTATGCGATGGCAAAAAGAAGCATTAAACTGATTAACAATGTCGCCCTTGTCATTAACTCGGATCCCGATGTCGACGATAAGCTGGCTCTGTTTTTCCTGCCCGATTATCGGGTTTCGGGGATGGAAATGATCTGCCCTGCGGCCGATCTTTCCGAGCAAATTTCTACCGCGGGGAAAGAGGCGTCCGGCACCGGCAATATGAAGCTGATGATGAACGGGGCGTTAACTATCGGGACACTGGATGGGGCCAATATTGAAATCAGGGAAGAAGTCGGCGATGAAAACTTCTTCCTGTTCGGCCTGACCGAAGAGCAGATCGAAGCAAGACGGGAACATTACGACCCTATTGCCATCATCGATCAGGATGAAGATTTGCAGCGGGTGATGAATCTTCTGGAAAGCGGGCATTTCAATCAGTTTGAGCCGGGGATTTTCGACGACCTTATCGCATCCATCAAAAGCAAGCATGACCCGTGGATGACTGTTGCGGATTTTAGAAGCTATATCGATGCGCAAAAACGCGTGGAAGCGGCCTATCAGGATAAAGATCACTGGACCCGGATGAGCATATTAAACTGCGCAAACAGCGGCAAATTTTCCACGGACAGAACCATCAACGACTATAACCGGGACATCTGGAAACTGGAGCCGGTGCCTGTGCAATATCCCTAGCCGGAATCAAAATTAAAAGCTTTTATTCACCACGAAGACATGAAGCACACGAAGTTTTTATCTTTGCTTTTTCTTCGTGTGCTTCGTGCCTTCGTGGTGAAATAATCAATTCATATTATTGTTGATGACAGCCAAGCTCACGCTGTACTATGCAGATCGCGATTAACTACCCGAAGCCCTTATGAAGCCAGACAGCGCCACCATTAGAAAACGATACGACCGGATCGCCCCGTATTTTGAGGGCATGGAGGCGGTCATGGAAGGGCTGTTTTTTAAAAACTGGCGGAAAAAATGTTGGGCCAAGGTCGAGGGCCATCATATTCTTGAAGTGGGCGTAGGGACGGGCAAGAATTTCGACTATTATCCCAAGGATGCCAGAATAACCGCGATCGATTTTAGCGAAAAAATGCTAAAGCAGGCGGTGCAGAAACGGGACAGGAAAAATGTCAATGTTGATCTGGAACTGATGGATATTCAGTCGTTATGTTTTGCCGATAACAGTTTCGACACGGTGATTTGTTCGTTTGTTTTTTGTTCGGTGCCGTCGGCGGTAAAGGGCTTGAAGGAAGTGTACCGGGTCTGCAAACCGGGCGGACAGGTTTTACTGCTGGAACATGTGATCAGTTCAAACCCCGTGCTTGCCGCGGTCATGAACCTGCTTAACCCTGTCGTTGTCGCGCTGGTCGGGGCGAACATTAACCGGAACACCGTTAAAAACGTTAAAGCCTGCGCCTTTACCTCGGTGCATGTCGATGAACGCAGCAGTGATATTATCAAGCTGATTGAAGCCAGAAAATAAAGGCTTGTTATTCAATCGGTTAAAAAAATCACCACGAAGACACTAAGAACACGAAGAAATAAACTTCGTGTTCTTAGTGTCTTCGTGGTGAATAAAAGCCAGTGGGTAATGAGCC